>Ga0180221_1000154_pt1 | contig 92875 bp, 88 predicted proteins | sample eDN5th37CKraftMG_FD_151339 | JGI IMG/M metagenome (GOLD analysis project Ga0180221, IMG submission 151339) | Enriched Miracle-Growth compost microbial communities from Emeryville, California, USA - eDNA 5th pass 37_C Kraft MG (version 2) (version 2) ... | reverse complement strand
GCAAAACCTCAACCTGCCGAAGCTTCGTGACGATCTCGTCGGGCTTGTGTCGCTTGTTTGCCATTGTGGTCCTCCTTCATGGTCAAAACCATACTTCAAGGTGGACCCGTTCAATGGGGGTGGATCAGTGGCCTGCGTTCGGTTGAGCTGCTTGGCGGCACGCGTGAAGGAAAGATGCTCGGCAACAGCGACGAACGCTCGCAAAAGCTCTGGATCAAGACTCGGACTGCTCATAATAGAACTCTATCAAACTTATTGCGTTTATTCGATTCCCTTAAGCAAGCCCGCGCCTTATCACTGGATCCCAGGTTCAGGAGGTGTGGCACGATGGAAGCTCTTGGGGTATTAGCGGCGGTTCTAGCCAGTGCTCTGGGGGGCACCGCAGTCGGTGCAACACGATATCTCGCTGGCACGCTCGATCCTCTTACCATGGGCGCGATCCGGTTCGGGGGCGGCTTCCTGGTCCTGTTCGCTGTGGCGCTGTGGCGAAGAGACAGTTGGCCGCGGCGACACGATTGGCCCGGCACAGCTGCTCTGGGGCTCCTGTTCTTCGGCTTGTTTCCGGTGTTGTTCAACGCGGCCCTAATTTACACGACGGCCGCGCGAGGGGCCTTGGCACTGTCGACACTGCCTCTGCTCACCATGGCCGCCGGCGCAATCTTGAGGGTCGAGCCGCCGACGATGCGCAAGATCGTCGGTGTCTTGATCGCCATGGGGGGAGTGGCCATTGCGCTCGGCATGAGTTTGGCGACCGCTCCTGTGGGCGCATGGCGCGGAGACCTTCTCATGGTGGCGGCAGCGTTCTGCATGGCGCTCTATAATATCTGGTCCCGCCCGTTTGTGTCCCGCTCTGGGTCGATCCCGTTCGCGGCGTTCGGCATGGGCGTGGGCGCTACATGTCTGTCGCTTTTCTCGGCTTTGACGGGAGGCCTCGCACACCTCCCCCTATTGAGCGCCCCACAATGGATCGCGAGCGGATATCTCGCCATCGTGTGCGGCGCGCTCATTTTCTTTCTCTGGGCCTATGCACTTGGGCGTACCGCACCGACACTGGTTGCGGTCTCCGTCGCCGTAAATCCGGTCACGGCCGCGATCTTCGGCGCGGCTCTCCTCGGCGAACCGGTAAGCGCGAACTTGATCATCGGCCTTCTCGCAGTTCTCGTCGGAATAGGCATCGCATCGGGAACAATCGAGTGGCATGGTCTCCCGAAACGACGATCAGCACCCACAACGGCTACGGCCAGCAACTGCGAGGAAGCAAGCGAAATGCGCCCAAAATAGGCTACCACGTCGGCCGAACGGCCGCTCGTCAAGGTCAGCAACGAGCCGGAAGGCCGGTTAGGCCAACGAGCGCAATCTCGTGTTTCATTGTGGCATCCTCTCGATCCTGGGTATAGACGCGGGCAAGGACCGGACAGCGGTCAGGGGGAGCTGACCGACGACCAGATCAGGGAGGTCTATTTTCTCTATGAGGTGCTCTGGCCGCTCGAAACCGATCTTCTATCGCTCCTTCCAAAACCCGACGGGCGGCCGCGCGCGGTATACACCGGACGGCTCCATACGAACAGCGCGATCGCCGATGATCTGCATGTCAGCCATCGTCTGGTTGAGCTTCGCCGGGCAACTGTCCTGAACAAACTGAATGCACCGAGCGTGTCGGAGATTGTCCGCATTTCATTCGTTGCCCGTGGGGACAGCGAACACCGATTGCGTTGAGGCCATGCTGCTTCAAGGGTCGCCAATAGAAGCGATGGCGGCCACCAGGGCGTCAATGTCGATCGGCTTTTCGAAAAGCGCCAGTGCGCCAAGACGCGCTGCTTCGGCATGCGAGATAGGCGTGGTGTGACCCGATACGAGGATTGCAGAGACGGCAACGCCTTCGGAACGTATCTGGGCCAGGAACTCAAGACCGCTCACCCAGGCAAGTTAATGTCGAGAACAAGGCAGCAGGTGGCGTCCAACGGCTCCCGCAGCAGATCCTCGACGGTTGCGAATTCCCTCACCCGATAGCCATAGGTGCTCATTACCTTTCGCAGAGAATGACGGGCAGCTTCATCGTCTTCAACGATCAGAATGGTCGGCTTAACGGCAGCGATCTCACCGATTCTTCAACAAAGGAATCCAACTTTTGGCTGAAACGTCTCTGATCCAGGTCAAAACCCCGAACAATATCCGAGTGGGCGAAGGGCGTGGACACAGGGCCGACGCGAGAGCGGACGACCACGGCTTGACGCTGATCAAAGATGTGCCGTCAAAGACGTGCTTGGCTTTCGCAATCAGGAACGGGAACGCGTGCAGCTTTCCAAGTGTGCCGCATCGTTTGAGGTATGCTTGCGCCAGGTCAATGCTGCGAAGCGGCGGCAGCAGTATACAACCACCATGGATGCCAGCACCTCTCCGCACGCGCGACATGAAGGCCTGAGCGAGGCCGAGGCGGCTGCCCGGCTCGCCCAGTTCGGCCCCAATACGCTTCCCGAGCCGCAACCCCCGTCGCTACTCGTCATATTCCTGCGGCAGTTTTTGAGCCCGCTGATCTATATTCTGCTGGCGGCCGCCCTCGTCTCGCTTGTGCTGAGCGAGGCAAGCGATGCGCTGTTCATCGGCGCCGTCCTCCTCGTCAACGGCATTATCGGCGCGACCCAGGAATATTCCGCCGGGCGCGCCGCGGCTGCTCTGCGCCGGTTCGAGGTGCCGCATGCGCGGGTCCTGCGAGAGGGAGCCGTGCGCGGCATCGACGCGCGTGAATTGGTGCCGGGCGATCTGGTCTTCCTGGAGGCGGGGGAACGGGTTTCGGCCGACATCGACCTCTTTGAGGCCGTCGACCTGAAAGCGGACGAATCGCTTCTGACGGGCGAATCGGCGGCAGTGGAGAAAAGCACGACTGCGGCGACCCCGCGCGCGGCATGCGCCTTTGCCGGCACCTTTATCACGCGCGGGCGCGGACGCGGCATCGTGAGGGAAACCGGGCATGCGACCGAACTCGGCCGGATCGCCGCCGAGATAACCAGGCGGCCGATGACGCAGCCGCCGCTGATGATCCGTCTCGAACATTTCTCGCGCATGATCGCCGTTGCCGTCGGCATATCGGTGATGTTGCTGATAGCGGTCGGGCTTCTGCGCGACATGCCCTTCTACACCCTGTTCCTGACGGCGGTGGGCCTGGCCGTCGCCGCCATCCCTGAAGGGTTGCCTGTCGCCATCTCCGTAGCGCTCGCCATCGGGATGCGGCGTATGGCGGCCTCCCATGTCATCGTGCGCAACCTGCCGGCGGTGGAATCGCTCGGTTCCTGCACCATGGTCGCCACAGACAAGACCGGTACGCTGACGCTCAACGAACTCACCGTCACCGATGTGCGTCTTCCGGAGGGCTCCAGATTCATATTCGAGACGAGCGACGACCTGGAGGCCTGCGCGGTTCGCAACGCTCATCCGGCCGACATCGACGCGCAAGCGCGTGTCGCGGCCCTCTTGAAAGCGGCAAGCCTGCCCAACGAAGCCCGGCTATTGAAGGACGAGAGCGGGTGGAAGGGCTTCGGCGACACGGTCGACGTGGCACTGCTGGCGGCCGCGCGCAAGGCCGGCATCCGGCACGAGGACATCCAGGAGACCTATCCCTTGGTCGCGCGTATCCCCTATGAGCCCGATATTCGCTACGCCGCCTCTTTCCATCGCCGGGGCGGCGATGTGCGTATTTTTGTCAAAGGCGCGCCGGAAACGCTGATCGCCATGGCCGCTCGCATGGACACTGGCGGCAAGTCCATGCCTATCGACCAGGAGGCGTTGCTCGACCAAAAGGCGGAAATGGCCGCACGCGGCCTGCGGGTGCTTGCTTTTGCGGAGGGCACGATCGCAGTGGATGAGGACGGCAGATATGACCACAGCAACCTGATCAACCTGGTTTTTCTTGGCATGGCCGGCATGCAGGACCCGATCCGCCCGGAGGTGCCGCAGGCGATCGCCAAGTGCCGCGCCGCCGGCGTCGAGGTGGCGATGGTGACGGGTGACGATCCACGCACCGCGGCCGCTATCGCCGCGCAGGCGGGTCTTCGGTTCTACGAAGCGCAGGTGGTGACGGGTGAGGATGTGCGCCTGGCCGAGGGGAAAGGCGAGCAGGAACTCGACCGGCTGACCCGCCGGGCGCGCATCTATGCCCGCGTCGACCCGGCGCAGAAGCTCGCCATTGTCATGTCGCTGGCCCGCAACGGCCATTTCGTGGCGGTCACCGGCGACGGTGTGAATGATGCTCCGGCTCTGACCCACGCCCATGTCGGCGTGGCCATGGGGCGCAAGGGCACCGATGTCGCCCGCGAAAGCGCCGACATCGTGCTCACCGACGACAATTTCGCCTCCATTGTCGCCGGCATCCGCCAGGGCCGCGTCGCCTATGCCAATATCCGCAAGGTTGTCTTTATGCTGGTCTCGACCGGGGCGGCGGAGGTGGCGTTATTTCTGCTGGCCATTCCCTTCGGCATGCCCATGCCGCTCCTGCCGGTGCAACTTCTATGGCTTAACCTGGTCACCAACGGCATCCAGGACGTGGCGCTGGCCACCGAAAGGGCAGAGGGCGACGAGCTCTCGTACCCGCCACGCAGACCCAACGAACCGATCTTCGACCGCATCATGATCCGCCGCATCCTGCATTCGTCCGCGGTGATGGGCCTCGGCGGCCTCGGGCTCTTCTGGTGGCTGCTGAAGACTGGTACGGACATCGACACCGCACGCAACCTGCTGCTTCTACTCTTCGTGCTGTTCGAGAATTTCCAGACTTTCAACAGCCGTTCCGAACACCATTCCGTCTTCCGCAGAGGCTTCCTCGCGAACCGCTTCCTGGTTCTGGGCGTAATCGTCGCGCAAGCGCTGCATGTCGCTGCGATGCATATGCCCGGCCTCGACACGACCCTGCATCTCGCCCCCGTGACGCTTGCCGAATGGATCTGGCTGCTATTGGCCGCCTCTTCATTGCTTTTTGTGATGGAACTCGAGAAATGGTGGGACAAACGCGATCGCTAATGCTCCTGCCATATCGTTACCGCTCAACAGCCATGGAGCCGCGCTCCTTGATCCGCATCAATAATGCCGACGACGCAAAGAGCTTTGATTGAAACCTCTTCGAGCAGAGCCGGTACTGCAAGGCTTTTCCGCGAAGCCGGCCAAGCGACGAGTGAACCGGAAGAGCGGTGATCCTTGTCGACTGTCGCTCTTCATCGAGACCGAAGACCTTGGATTCGCGGAAGACGACATGATATCGGTTATCCGCGCGATCGAGACACGAACCGAAGGTATATCGGCTGGCACCGGAATTCCGTCACATGACGCCTGATACGTTGTGGGACCATCCTTCATACGCCGAGCCCGACCAGGACGCCGACGACCGTCATCGAGACAAGTTGCCCTACGAGCCAAAGCTTTGGCGCCTTTCCTGTCCTGCCGAGCGCCACGTTGACACGGTGATATTGGCTCGGTGGGAAGAGAAATGCGAGGCCACGCCGCCTTCACATCGGCGCGGCGATGATATCAGTCGTCGAACTGGGTGACATGTGGCGCGGCATCACCGTACATGCGGGCCTGCGCTGACGGGCGGATGGCCGCTCCCAGATCCAACACCCGCGGCCGCCCATCCCAACATTCAAGCGCGTTCCAGAGCGACTGCAATGCCCTGGCCCACACCGATGCACATGGTGGCCAGCGCATATTTTCCACCATTCAACGACAGCTCCAGTGCCGCTGAGCCTGCAATGCGGGCACCGGACATACCAAGCGGATGGCCAAGCGCAATAGCGCCGCCATTGGGGTTCACACGCTTATCGTCATCAGCAATGCCAAGCTCACGCAGAACGGCAAGTCCCTGAGAAGCGAAGGCCTCATTCAGCTCGATCACGTCGAATGCGTCGGGGGCAATGCCGATCCGGGCTGAAAGCTTCTTTGTCGCCGGTACCGGACCAATGCCCATGATACGCGGTGGAACACCAGCCGCCGCCCCCCCAATAATGCGGGCAATCGCCTTGAGGCCATATTTCTTAACCGCCGCCTCGGAGGCGACAATCAAAGCCGCCGCGCCATCATTGACGCCGGATGCATTTCCGGCAGTCACCGTACCACCTTCGCGAAAAGGTGTTTTAAGCTTGGCAAGCGCCTCCATAGTCGTGGCACGCGGATGCTCATCCTTTTCAACGATCACCGGATCAGCCTTGCGCTGCGGGATCGTAACGGTCACGATCTCCCTGGCAAGACGCCCGTTTGCCTGCGCGGCGGCCGCCTTCGCCTGACTGCGCAGCGCAAATGCGTCCTGATCTTCACGGGAGATCTTGTAATCCTCGGCAATGTTTTCGCCCGTTTCCGGCATGGAATCGACGCCATATAGTTTTCTCATCAGCGGATTGACGAAACGCCAGCCGATTGTCGTGTCAAAGATCTCCGCATTGCGAGAGAAAGCGCTGTCGGCCTTCGACATGACAAAAGGCGCACGGCTCATGCTTTCCACACCACCAGCGATGATCAGTTCCGCCTCGCCAGCCTTGATGGCGCGGGCGGCGGCAATGACGGCATCCATCCCGGAACCGCACAGGCGATTGATCGTCGTACCGGGTATCGTCACCGGCAATCCGGCAAGCAGCAGCGACATGCGCGCGACATTGCGATTATCTTCACCCGCCTGATTGGCCGAGCCGAAGATGACATCGTCCACTGCTTCCCAATCGACAGCCGCATTCCGCTCCATCAGGGCCTTAAGCGGAATTGCGCCCAGATCGTCGGCACGAACGGACGAAAGCGCTCCGCCATAACGGCCAATCGGCGTACGGATATAATCACAGATATAGGCCTCACTCATGGCAAGCCTCACAGTTCAGGAACAACGAGATCGGCGACGGGGCCATCGATATGGAGCTTTGCACCCGTCATGGCCTGAAGCTCTTCCAGCGTGATCGCCGGCAGTTTTTCGCGCAACACGAAATGGCCCTTATCGATGTCGACGACGGCGTGGCTCGTATAGATACGCGTGACGCAACCAACGCCCGTCAGCGGGAACGTGCATTGCTCCACCAGTTTCGGCTCACCTTTCCTGGTGACGTGCTCAGTAATAACGACGACCTGCTTTGCTCCATGCACCAGGTCCATCGCGCCGCCGACCGCAGGCACGCCCCTGGCGCCAACGCGCCAATTGGCAAGATCGCCGTTTTGGGCGACCTGATAGGCGCCGAGGACAGCCATATCGAGATGGCCGCCGCGTACCATGGCGAAGCTCTCGGCATGATCGAAGAATGCGGCGCCCGGCTTCAAGGTCACGGCCTTCTTGCCTGCATTGATCAGATCCCAGTCTTCTTCGCCTTCCGGTGGCGCTTCACCGAAATCAAGAATGCCGTTTTCGGTGTGGAAGATCGCCTCGCGACCTTCCGGCTGATAACGGGCGACCATTTCCGGGAAACCGATGCCGAGATTCACGTAGGCGCCATCCACAATATCCTGCGCGACACGCCAGGCGATCTGGGCATTGGAAAGCTTGATGTCCTCACGAATGTCGATGGTCATAGGTAGGCCACTCCCGCCCGAACGAGTTCTTCTTCCTGTTGCGGGTTTGCGACCTCGACGACGCTGTCAACAAAGATGCCGGGGGTTACTACGTTTTCAGGCTCGATGCCGCCAAGCGGCACGATCTCCGAAACCTGCGCAATGGTCCTGGCAGCAGCCATGCACATCAACGGATTGAAGTTGCGCGCCGCCAGACGATAGGTGAGATTGCCATGAATATCGCCGATATGGGCTTTGATGAGCGCGAAATCCGCTTTCAGCCAGCGCTCCTGCACATATGGACGTCCATCGAATTCAGCGATGACCTTGCCCTCCGCGAGTTCGGTGCCATAGGCGGTCGGCGTATAAAAGGCGGGGATACCGGCACCGCCAGCGCGAATGCGCTCGGCGAGTGTTCCCTGGGGAACCAGCTCAAGCTCGATTTCGCCAGCAAGATATTTGTCCGTAAAGGCGCGTGGATCGGACGAACGCGGGAATGAGCAGATCAACTTCCCGACCATACCGGCATCGATCATCGCGGCAATGCCGATACGGCCATTTCCGGCATTGTTGTTGATGATCGTCAGGTTCTTTGATCCCTTTTCGATCAGAGCATGAATAAGCTCGATCGGCGCGCCCGAGCCGCCAAAACCTCCGATCATGACGGTTGCGCCATCTTCGATTTCGGCAACGGCTTCCGCCAGACTTCCGATTGTCTTGTTCATCATACCTCCATGCCGGCACGCAGACACGCAAAGTCATGTTTCGCGCCGTTCTCCCGGCATCAACCCGGCTGGAGTTAGCCAAACTGTCGATCTGCGGTCAATCAATTTGTGCGTTATTTGACTTTTGTTCATATATCGCACAAAATGAAAGCATCATATCGGAGACGTCGCATGCGCGAGACGGATTTTGTCGGTGGTTTTGCCAAGGGATTGAAGGTGATCGAGGCTTTCGGCGAGGACAAGCCACGGCTAACCATCGCCGAGATCTCGAGGATTACCGGGCTGGACCGGGCAACAGCGCGACGTTGCCTCCTCACCCTCGCCGAGCTGGGTTATGCGGAATATGATGGCAAGTTCTTCATGCTGCTGCCGAAAGTGCTGCGCCTCGGCCACGCTTATCTTTCCGCAACGCCTTTGCCGACGATCATCCAGCCACACCTCAACCGCCTGTCCGATGCGGTGGGCGAAAGCGCATCGGCCTCGGTGCTCGACGGAACAGAGATCGTCTATATCGCGCGCGCCTCACAGAGGCGCGTCATGTCGATCAATCTGATGGCCGGAAGCCGCCTGCCCGCCTATTGCGCCTCGATGGGGCGCGTACTTCTGGCATGGCTCAACGAGGCTGAAGCCCGATCAGTGCTGGATCGAACCGAACTGAAGCCTCGAACGCCCTTTACCCATATTGAACCCGGCCGTCTCATGGAGGAGTTCAGGCAAATCCGTGCGCAGGGCTATGCCGTCAACGACCAGGAGCTGGAACTTGGTCTTCGCTCGATTGCCGTTCCCGTCTTCAACCACCGCGGTGAGGTGGTGGCCGCGCTCAACATCGGCGCACCGGTGGCCCATGTGGAGGTGAATGATCTTGTCCAGCGCATGCTGCCCGAAATGCTGAAGGTGCAGAGCGACCTGCGCACGATGCTGCGATAGGGCTGTCTCAAAAGTCCGGGTCAGTTCTCCAAGGAAACGGAATTCTCCGCGAGCTTGTCCTGCTCCGCATTGCGATAGGCGCGCGGCGTCATGCCGGTTTCGCGCAGGAAAAACCGAGAGAAATAGGCCGGATCGCTAAAGCCCAGACGAAAGCTGATGCCCTGGACGCTGGTGAGCGTGAAGACCAGATCGCGCTTGGCCTCCTCAATCAGCCTGCGGGCGATCAGCCGATGAGTGCTGAGCCCCGTCACCTCACGCACGACGCGGTTGAGATGGGTCTGCGATATGCCCAGTTCCCGCGCATAGAACGAAGCTGTCTTGTGCGACTGATAATGCCGGTGGATGAGGCTGCTTAGCCGTTCGACGCGGCGCTCGTTCTCGCTCGTCTCCCGCTCCGCATCATCGTCGCCTTCCGCTGAAATCCGTGCCGCAAGCGTCAGGATCGTCGTCAGATAGGCCTTGATGAGACCGTTATTGCCGGCATGCCCGCTCTCGCATTCGCGGCCGAGCCTTTCAAGCGTCCTTGCTGCATAGGCCGAATCGTCGTCGCCTTCGGCAAGCATCGTCAGGCGCGGAGCGGAGAGCCATCGGCCAAGTTGGCTGCGCTCGCTTGGAAAGACGCCGAGTTGCGCCGCGACAATGGTGATGACCAGCCCCTCGATATCCGTCGAAAAACGGAAGCCGTGGGTGGCGCCGGGCGGCACGGTGATGATGGCCGGGGGATGGACCGCATGGGTTTCACCACCGAACAGCGCTTCCGCCGAACCGGCCTGAATGTACAATATCTGAAAGAAACTCTCGTGACGATGCACGCCGATTTTCCAATGATGCAGGCTGCTTCTTGACGGAATCGTCTCACAATGCAGCCAGAACTCGGACTTTTCGCCTGGTTTTTCGCCATAGAGATCATAAGTCGGGATATACCTTGTCATCGCATTCGCGCCGCTTGATGTTTGCAAAGTACAATTCTTTGACCGGAAAATCCATTGTGGCAACAGGCTTCCCTCTCCAAAATTCGCTAAAATGAACGTTGGGAGGAACCATGCGTGTAAAAGTCGCCATCATCGGCTCGGGTCCGTCGGGCCTCTTGCTCGGCCAGCTTCTGGCCAATGCCGGCATCGAGACCGTCATTCTCGACCGCGCCAGCAAGGATCACATTCTCGGCCGTGTACGTGCCGGCGTGCTGGAGGAAGGCATGGTGCATCTGATGGATGAAGCCGGCGCCGGAACCCGGATGCACGCGGAGGGCCTGCCGCATGACGGGATTTCGCTCGCCTTCGACGGCCGTGACCACCGCATCGACCTTCATGGTCTCACCGGCGGCAAGCGGGTCCTGATCTATGGCCAGACGGAGCTGACCCACGACCTGATGGATAAGCGCGAAATCTCGGGTGGCATCTCCGTCTACGAGGCGGAAAATGTCATGCCATACGACTTTGCCGGCAAATCACCCTATGTCACCTACGAGAAGGATGCGTTACGCACCGCATCGACTGCGATTTCATCGCCGGCTGCGACGGCTTCCACGGCCCCAGCCGCAAGTCGGTTCCGGAAGCCGCCATCCGCACCCTCCAGAAAGTCTATCCCTTCGGCTGGCTTGGTATTCTCGCCGACGTGCCGCCGGTGAACCACGAACTTGTCTACGCCAATCACCCGCGCGGCTTCGCGCTCTGCTCCATGCGCTCGAATACCCGCAGCCGTTACTATATACAGTGCCCGCTCGACGAGAAGATCGAGGACTGGAGCGACGAGAGGTTCTGGGACGAATTGCGCCGCCGCCTTCCCCGGCACCACGCCGAGGCGGTGACCACCGGACCGTCCTTCGAAAAATCGATCGCACCGCTTCGTTCCTTCGTCGCCGAGCCGCTACGCTTCGGCCACCTCTTCCTCGTCGGCGATGCCGGGCATATCGTGCCGCCGACCGGCGCCAAGGGCCTCAATCTCGCGGCAAGCGACGTCCACTATCTCTTCGAGGGCCTGATGGAATATTACGGCGACGGTTCCTCCGCCGGGATCGAAGCCTATTCCGCCCGCGCCCTCTCCCGCGTCTGGAAGGCGGTGCGGTTCTCCTGGTGGATGACAATGATGCTGCACCGCTTCCCCGAGACGAGCGATTTCGACCAGAAAATCCAGGAAGCCGAACTCGACTACCTCACCCATTCCCGCGCGGCGGCGACGGCGCTCGCGGAGAATTATGTCGGGTTGGCTTATTAGTGGTGAAAAGCGGGCGGTTGGTATGGGGCCGAGATACTGGTTTCGGCTTGTTGCTGGCACTGGCAGGCAGCCAGCACGATGAATGGCTCTGTTGGGGCTGATAGCAGGCAGTCCGCTTTTGGAATGCGGTCTTGAAAAGCTGCTATTCGCTTCGCTGGATACCGTTGGACAGAAGGGTGAGTAGCCGGTGGTTCGCGATCAAGCCTACTATCGTCCAAGTCGATGCTTGTACAATACCCAACGGTTCACAACTTTAGTAGGTGCCGGGGCTGAACAACTGGTCAACCAATGAGCTGTTGAGCACCTGTTTTGGTGACAGCCAAATCGAGCGCTTCGGCTGGGGGTTGCCGTCAATTGCTAATTTCGCACCTCGCACGAAGGCATACCATACAAGTTTTGAACAATAGAAATCAGTATCGTCACTCAGATCGAAGTTCCAAAAATTATAAGGCTTTCCAACCTGTTGCTTAGCAACCGCGACAGATCGCTGAATGTGGTCCTCGGAAAGGGATTTAACCCGTCCATGCCACACACCAGATTGGCCCCTTGACCTAATCCAGCCGTCATAGGGATTCCGGATCACCCCACGGTCCATCATTGCTTCGATAACCCAAAGGTTGCCGGCTTCGTTCTTCTCCAAAATGGCCACGTGCCCTGTTCCAGCAACACCTGAGTAGGGCTGTAAGGTACCATTGGCTTGGCCCTCAAAGTAAAGGTGCTCGAAGTCGTCCAGGCTCATCAATTGAATTTCCCGAAGCGACTGTTGGTCAAGTTCTCCTTCCGCACTTTGAACGAAGTTGTCACGTTCCCGGCGCCAACTCGCTTCAAGCTCCTCACCTGGCTCATGATTGTAGGGAATGATCTCATTTGATCGTTTGGGCCAGAGAAGATCGCCCGACCTAAACGTGCGGCTATCAGGGTGCTTTCTCTGGGACGTCTGCGCCGACGCTCCGGCGGATAGCGATCCGATCAACATAATCCCAGAAACCAATATATCTCTCCTGCGCATTCCATCGCCTCAACTTTCTGGCTTCAATTCCAAAAATGCATTGCCGCTAAGCCATCCTCGTGTCTGACCGAAAACTGGCCCTGCTTCCAATTTGAATGACACGGAACCAGACCGCCCATCTGAATTGATATAGATGAACATGGCTAGCTTGTCAGAAAAGGCAAGCGATGTCTTAGATGAAGAAGGCTAATGCTTAGGTTGTAAGGAAGAGGATCCGTCTACATTATAGCACAAAACGCAATCCGCTCCTTGCGGCTCAAGTCGTTCTTCATCCGGGGCGAACCGCCGTCCGCTTCTGGCACAAGTATTACTGCGTCTGACCACTCGGATGTCCGCTTTGGTGAAGGGTTTCGGATGCCATTAGGCGTACGAAAGCCCCTCATGCAGGAACCCGCGGGCCACAATTGATGACTATGGGGATTTCGGTTTTCGGCCGCTGTCGTCATCGGTGCGACGGCTGCCGGGAAGCGATCGCGTTGATATGGACGAGCCGCTTCGTCGCTTTTCCGCGCGGGATTGTCGGTATGATAAGCGGCTGATCGCCACCCTGTCGGCGTCGAAGTTCAAGATCGACACGTGTGAACTCATCGCCGAAGACCGAGCGCCTACGGCTGGAGGCTGGACCATGCCATGCCGGGTCATGGCCGATTCTCCCGGTTCGCCGTGCTTGCATCCGGCGGTCCTCGCGGCTGCCGCCATCGCTCGAACACCTCGATCACGATCATGCGGCCACCACAGCAGGGGCATGGTGTGCGATAGTCGTCCGGTTCTTCCGGGCCGTCGTCACCCACCGGCGTGGCGACGTTCAACAGTTCGCGAGCCAGCGCGAGGCGGGCCTTGCGGGCGGAGCCGGCGAGCAGGCCGTAATGCCGGATGCGGTGGAAGCCGCGCGGCAAGACGTGGAGCAGGAAGCGGCGAATGAACTCATCAGCCGCAAGTGTCATGATCTGCTGCCGGTCCGCGCCGTCGCGGCGATAGTCCTTGTAGCGGAAGGTGACGCCGCTCTCGTCGAACGCGATCAGGCGGCGGTTCGAGATGGCGACCCGGTGGGTGTAGCGCGAGAGATAGGCGAGCACCGCTTCAGGCCCGGCGAACGGGGCCTTGGCATAGACGACCCAGCGCTTGCTGCGAACGGGCTTTAGATGTTGCAGGAACGTTTGCCGGTCATCGAGATGCGCCATCGATCCGAAGAAGGCGAGCCGGCTGGCATCATGCAGGGCGATCAGCCGGGTGAGGAACAGGCGTCGGAACAGCTTGCCGAGCACGCGCACCGGAAGCAGGAAGGCCGGACGCGACGAGATCCATCGGCTTCCGTCCGGTGCGATGCCGCCGCCCGGCACGATCATGTGCACGTGGGGATGGTGGGTCATCACCGAGCCCCAGGTGTGGAGCACGGCGGTGATCCCGATGCGCGCGCCGAGGTGCTTCGGGTCAGCGGCAATCGTCAGCATCGTCTCGGATGCCGCCTTGAACAGCAGGTCGTAGACCAACGCCTTGTTCTGGAACGCAATGTCGGCGACCTCAGTAGGCAGCGTGAACACGACATGGAAGTAGCCGACCGGCAGCAGGTCGGCCTCGCGTTCGCTCAGCCATGTCCGCGCCGCCGCGCCCTGGCACTTCGGGCAGTGCCGGTTACGGCAGGAGTTGTAGGCGATCCGCCACTGGCCGCAGTCCTCGCAGGCCTCGAGGTGACCGCCGAGGGCCGCGGTGCGACAGTTCTCGACCGCCGACATGACCTTGAGCTGGGTGAGGCTCAGGTGGCCGGCATGGGCGGCTCGATAAGCGGGCCCCGCTGCACGGAAGATGTCGGCGACCTCGATGGAGGCGCGCACGGCTCAACCGGGTGGTGTCTTGCCCTCCATCAGAGCCATCAGCCGGTCGAGCGGCCCGGCGACAGCGTGGATCGTCCGGGTGGAGACCTTGGTGTAGAGCGCGGTCGTGTCGAGCTTGCTATGGCCGAGCAGCACCTGGATGACACGGATATCGACGTCCTGTTCGAGCAGGTGCGTGGCGAAGCTGTGACGCAACGTGTGGGGGCTGACACGCTTGCGGATGCCGGCGACTTCTGCGGCTTCCTGGACGGCGCGGTGCAGTTGCCGCGACGAGATCGGATCGATGCAACTGCGTCCTGGGAACAGCCAGCCATGTGGGAGCATCACGCCGCGCCGCTTGCCTTCGCGCCACCACACCCGCAGCAACTCCAACAGTTGTGGCGAGAGCATGGCGTTGCGATCCTTGCGTCCTTTGCCCTGTTCAACACGGATCAGCATGCGCTTGCTGTCGATATCATCGACTTTGAGGTGCGCCACCTCGGATACGCGCAGACCGGCGCCGTAGGCGACACCGAGCGCGGCTTTGTACTTGATGCCAGGCGCGGCTTCCAGCAGCCGCGCCGCTTCATCAATGCTGAGGACATCGGGCAATTTGCGCTGATACCGGGTGATCACCAGTGCACGCGAAAGGTCGCGCCTCTTCAGCGTCACCAGGAACAGAAAGCGCAACGCCGATACCGCGCCGTTAATTGTTGGGGGGCGGACGCCAATCTCATGCTGGTGCAACTGGAAGCGCCGGACATCCTCGGCTACTGCGGTATCTGGAGAGCGTCCGAGAAACGCTGCAAAGCTCCGAACATGGCGAACGTAGTCCTGTCGAGTATGCGGCCCCAGGCCTCGCATCAACATGTCCTGCTGCATGCGCTGGCGAAGCGGCGAGATCGGTGAACCTGTGGAATGGTGAACCATGGCGAGTTCCTCTGGTTGAAAGGAACTTCATCGTCAGGTCGTGGCTGCCATCTGCTCAAGGCAATCGAACGTCACAGAACTTGGCACCCATCCCGCGAAGCGGGTTCGTGCATGGCGTGCATAGCGGTCGCCCGGCACATTTCACCGCCGCCGTCGTGACTGCCCTTCGCGCAATTCCTAATCCAGCTTCGCCTGCTTCGCCGCTTCGCGCAGCGCCTGGATAAGGATGGAGAGCGGCAGGGAGGGCACTGCGTCGTTGCGCATGGTGAGACCGACCGGGCCGCGGGTATCCGTCGTATCTAGGTCGAGCGCGACGAGGATGCCGTCTTCGAGATCGGCCGCCACGACGCCGGCGGAGATGATCCAGATCGCATCGCTCTGGCGCACGAAGGCGCGGCCGAAGGCGTCCGAGACGGTCTCGATATGATGCGGGATGCCGGCGACGCCGTTGACGATCAGGAAACGCTCGACGAAGGGGCGGATGATCGAGGCGCGCGTCGGCATCAGCACGGGATAGGCTTCGAGGCCTTCGAAAACCGATTGCCGTCCTCCCAGCAACGGATGGCCAGCGCGCACGACAAACACCACCTGCTCGGAATATAGATGCTCGAAGGAGAAGCCCTGCATCTTTTCCGGCGCCGCCAGACGACCAACAACGAGGTCGAGATCGCCCACCCGCAACTGCTCCAGAAGGACCGCGTTCTCGCCGGTCACGATCTTGACACGGCTTCCGGTTTTCTCGCCGAGAAACAGCGTCATCGCCCGCGGCATAATGCGCGACGAAACGGTGGGCAGCGCACCGATGCGGATCGGCGGGGCATCGCCCAGCCGCCCGTGCGAAACGGCGTCCACCCCCTGGCGCAGCGCCGTGAGCGCGGCCCCTGCATGGCGCAGGAAAACCTCGCCATAGCGGGTTATCCTAATGCCGCGCCCGTCACGTTCGAAGACGGAAACGCCCAAAGCCTCTTCCAGCTCGCGGATCGTCTTGGTGACCGCCGGCTGGCTGACATGCAGGAGCTCCGCCGCCTTCATCACGCTCTTCTGGCGCGCGACCTCGACAAAGGTTTGCAGATGTCGGAATTTTACGCGACTGTCGATCATGGAATCGCATAACCCATAGGTTAATTATTTTCCATGAAATATCATTTTACTTAACCAAGTGAAAGTTCGAGCTTTGTGAGGGAGGAGAGTTTCCGTGCAGTTCGCCACTATCAACGACATCGCGCTCCATTACCAGGTGATCGGCGCCGCCGGCAAACCGGTGATTGTGTTCGCCAATTCACTCGGCACCGATTTCCGTATCTGGCGTGACGTGATCGTGCGCCTTGCCGGCGATTTCGCGATCCTCACCTATGACAAGCGCGGGCACGGCCTCTCGGGTATCGGCAAGACGCCCTATACGATGGACGATCATGTCGGCGATCTCGCCGGGCTCCTCGACCATCTGGCGGTCAAGGACACCATTGTCTGCGGGCTTTCCGTCGGCGGGCTGATCGCCCAAGGGCTTTACGCCGCCCGCCCGGAGCTCGTGCGTGCGCTCATCCTTTGCGACACGGCGCACAAGATAGGCACGGCGGAGATGTGGGATGCGCGCATCGCCGCGATCGAAAAGGACGGTATCGCCTGCATCGCCGATGCCGTGCTCGAACGCTGGTTCACGCCGGACTTCCGCCAGAGTGGCAATGCCGCCTTCGCCGGTTATCGCAACATGCTTATTCGCCAGCCAGCGGAGGGCTATGCCGGAACCTGCGCGGCGATCCGTGATGCCGATTATACGGAAGTGGCGAAAAAGATCGCAGCGCCGACGATCTGCATCGTCGGCGACCAGGATGGATCGACGCCTCCGGATGTCGTTCTCGAAACGGCGAAGCTCATTCCAAAGGCCCGCTATGAAGTGATTGATGGCGCGGGCCACATTCCTTGCGTGGAGCAACCGGAAGCGCTCGTTTCCGTCATCCGCGCCTTTATCGACATGGTATTGAATGGAGAAAAAGCCGATGGCTGAAATGCGTGCCCATTCGGAGCGCTACCGGCAGGGGATTCTTACGCGGCGGGCGGTTCTCGGCGACCCGCATGTCGACCGGGCGCAATCGGCGGCGACCGATTTCGACCGGCCGTTCCAGGAGCTCATTACCGAGGCGGCGTGGGGGCATGTCTGGTCGCGGCCGGGCTGGACGAAACGCGAGCGGTCGCTGGTGACGATCGCGATCCTGGCGGCGCTTGGTCATGACGAGGAGGTCGCAATGCATGTGCGCGCGACGGCGAATACGGGGGCAACGCGGGAGGATATAGGCGAGGCATTGCTCCACGTGGCGATCTATGCGGGTGTTCCGGCGGCAAATCGGGCTATCAGGATCGCAAAGGAGGTTTTCGAGCAGATGGATGCCGAAAAAGCGGCCTGACGGAGGAGACATGTCGATCATACCGAACAAGAAGCCGGAAACCGGCGCTTTTTTCCCGCGCGACCGCGATTGGCATCCGCCGGCGCTGGCGCTGGGCTACAAGACGACCGTATTGCGATCGCCACAAAAGGCGTTGCTGTCGATGGACGGAACGCTGTCGGAGATCACCGGACCGGTCTTCAGCCAGTCCATGCTCGGCGAGCTCGACAATGATCTCATCCATAATTTCGCCAAACCGGGCGAATCCGCCATCGGTGAACGCATTATCGTCCATGGCCGGGTGGTGGACGAGCGCGGCCATGCGGTGCCGGGCGTCCTGCTCGAATTCTGGCAGGCCAATGCCGGCGGGCGCTACCGCCACAAGAAGGAAGGCTATGTGGCACCGCTCGACCCCAATTTCGGCGGCTGCGGCCGGACGATCACCGACGAAGATGGATATTACCGCTTCCGCACTGTCAAACCCGGCCCCTATCCCTGGCCGAACGGCGTCAACGACTGGCGCCCTGCGCACATTCATTTCTCGGTCTTCGGCCATGGGTTCGCGCAACGGCTCATCACGCAGATGTATTTCGAGGGCGATCCGCTGATCTGGAAATGCCCGATCGTCAACACCATTGCCGACAAGCGCGCCGTCGAGCAGCTCATCGCCCCGCTCGACATGGCGAACACGATCCCGATGGATGCGCGCGCCTACAAGTTCGACATCGTCTTGCGTGGTCGCCGCTCCACCTACTTTGAAAACCGGAGGGAGGGCAACTGATGGTTCAGGATCTCGGTTACCTCAAGGAAACTCCTTCGCAGACAGCCGGCCCTTATGTCCATATCGGCCTGATGCCGAACCTTGCGGATATTCCCGGCGTCTACGCGAGCGATCTCGGCGCCACGATGGTCAACGACAAGACCAGGGGCGAGCGCATCACGGTGCGTGGCCGGGTCATCGACGGCGCTGGTACGCCGCTCAAGGATGCGGTGGTGGAAATCTGGCAGGCCGACAGCGCCGGCCTTTATAACAGTCCGTCGGAGCTGCGCGGCACGGCCGATCCCAACTTCACCGGATGGGGACGCTGCGCGACCGACGCCGAGACCGGAGAATTCGTCTTCGAGACGGTAAAGCCGGGTCCCGTGCCCTTCAAGGACGGGCGGTGGATGGCGCCGCATATCACCTTCTGGATCGTGGCGCGCGGCATCAATATCGGCCTCCACACCCGCATGTACTTTCCCGACGAGGGGGAAGCCAATGCGGAAGACCCGCTCCTTTCCCGCATCGAGCACCGGCAGCGCGTCGCCACGCTGATTGCCTCGGGCAAGAGCCCGGCCTATACTTTCGATATTCACCTGCAGGGCGAGAAGGAAACCGTCTTTCTCGATATTTAGCCGACCTCATGAGCTATTCGCTTTTCGAACATCCGCTCTTTTCCGGCCTGATGGGTGACGAGGAAATCGCCGCTCATTTCTCGGCACAGGCGGATTTGCGCGCCATCCTCGTCTTTGAGGCGGCGTTGGCAAAAGCCGAGGCACGCCACGGCGTCATCCCGGAACAAGCGGCGGCGCTGATCGGCGAAACCTGCGCAGAGTTTTCCCCCCATACCTCTGCCCTGAGATCGGCGGCCGCGCGGGACGGCGTGGTCGTTCCGGAACTCGTCCGGCAATTGCGCAAGGCGGTGGGCGACGATGCCGCACCATATGTCCATTTCGGCGCGACGAGCCAGGATGCCGTTGATACTAGCCTGATGCTGCGGCTGAAGGCGGTCTTCCACCTCTTCGCCGCACGGCTTTCGGCAATCATCGATGTCCTGAATTCGCTTGAAAAGGACTTTGGCGGCAACCGGCTGATGGGCTACACACGAATGCAGCCGGCGATCCCGATCCGTGTCCACGACCGGTTGCGCGCATGGCGCGACCCGCTCACAACTTATCTGGACCGTTTGGGAAGAACGGATAAGGAGTTTCTCACGGTGCAGCTCGGCGGTGCGGCGGGAACGCTCGATAAGCTTGGCGAGCGGGCCGAGGCGGTTCGTGCAACGCTCGCTCAGGAATTGGGGCTCGCCGACGCGCCGCAATGGCATTCCCAGAGGAGCCGCACGGCCGAAATCGCGCATCGTCTGGCATCGATCACCGGCAGCCTCGGCAAATTCGGGCAGGACGTCGCCCTTCTCGCCGAAACGGGTGGCGAAATCGAGCTTGCGGGCGGCGGCGGTTCCTCCGCCATGCCGCACAAGCAGAATCCGATAGCCGCGGAGATGCTCGTGGCGCTCGCCCGTTTCAATGCCGCGCAGATTTCAGGCATGCACCAAGCGCTCATCCACGAACAGGAACGCTCGGGCGCCGCCTGGACGCTCGAATGGCTGATCCTACCGCCGATGATAGGTGCGACGGCCGCGGCTCTTCGTCTCGCCGGCGAGCTGGCCCTCAGCGTTCGCCGTCTCGGACAGCCGCCAACGTAGTAGCTTCATAACCTCTGGATTATGAGTTAAGCCGTTTATTTCATTTTACATCACCGTTTCGCATGGCAAACTGAAATAGAGGTTCTGGAACAAGAAAACCGGTTGGGAGAAGCAAGCGACCGGGGGGAGGAAATATGAGACGGATTTTCATCGCCGCGATGGCGGCTCTCAGCTTTAGCGGCATGGCCTGTGCCGATACGATCAAGGTCGGTGTGATCGGCCCGTTTTCGGGACCATTCGCCTTGCAAGGCAAGAATTTCAAGGCCGGAATTGACGCCTATATGGCAATGCACGGCGACACGGTGGGCGGCGATAAAATAGAGATCATTTATCGCGACGTGCCAGCGCCCGATCCCGCCCAGTCGAAGGCGCTGGCGCAGGAGCTCATCGTCAAGGAAGGCGTGCAATATCTGACAGGTTTCTACTTCACGCCCGACGCAATGGCCGTGACCCCGCTTCTGACGCAGGGCAATGTGCCGATGGTCATCATGAACGCCGCCACCTCGGCAATCGTAACGAAAAGCCCGTTCGTCGTGCGAACCTCGTTCACGCTCTGGCAAACCTCGACGCCGATGGCCAAGGTGGCCCGCGACAAGGGCGTCAACAAGGTCATCTCCGTCGTCAGCGACTACGGCCCCGGCGTCGATGCCGAAAAGGCCTTCAAAACGGCTTTCGAGGCGGCGGGCGGAACGGTCGTCGAAGCGATCCGCATGCCGCTTTCCACCAATGATTTCAGCCCGATCATGCAGCGCATCCGGGATTCCGGGGCGCAGGCGGTCTTCGCCTTCCTGCCCTCCGGCCCGACGACGCTTGGTTTCGTCAAGGCCTATAATCAGAACGGCCTGAAGGAAGCCGGCATCCAATTCTTCGCGCCGGGCGATCTGACACAGGAATCCGATCTGCCGGCGCTGGGTGATGCAGCACTCGGTATCCTCACCACCTTCCATTACGCGGTGTCCCACGATTCGCCGGAGAACAAGGCGTTCGTGGAGGCCGCCAGCAAGGCGATCGGCAACCCCGCCGAACTCTCCTTTCCGGCGGTCGGCGCCTTCGACGGGATGCACGTCATCTACAAGATGATCGAGGCGACCGGCGGTGAACAGGACGCGGAAAAGGCGGTCGATGCGGTCAAGGGGCTCGCCTGGGAGAGCCCGCGCGGTCCGGTCGAGATCGATCCCGAAAGCCGGCACATCATCGAAAACATCTATCTGCGCGAGGTCGCGAAGAGCGACGACGGGACCTATTACAACAGGGAGATCCAGACTTTCGAGAAGCAGGGCGACCCCGGCCTTACCGCCGCAAACTAATCCAGACGCTTTGCCCAGCAATTCCAGGAAAAGTGGGAACCGGTTTTCCGTCCGGGATTGCGTTAAAATGAAACTTAGAGCGGTTCACCGAACCCACTAAAACTGAACCGCTATAAGATTACCGGGAACGGGCCGGCATGGTCGGTGCGCTCCCGGCAGACGTTGGGAAGATTTCATGCAAACCGTGCTGAGCATAGCAACCGATGCCCTTGTCTACGGCATGGTGCTGTTCGTCATTTCCATCGGCCTGTCGGTGACGCTCGGCCTCATGCGGGTGGTCAATCTGGCCCATGGCGCCTTTGCCATGATCGGTGGATACATCGCCTCCTATGCGACACGCGACATGGGACTTGGATATGGCGTGGCGGTGCTCGCCGCGGTCGTCGGCACCATCCTCATCGCCATCCCCATCGAACGCCTGCTCTACCGGCGCATCTATGGGGCACCGGAACTGACCCAGGTGCTGATGACCATCGGCATCACGTTCTGCATCATCGGCATCGCCAATTTCGTCTTCGGGCCGACGCTAAAGACTATTCCGCTGCCACCGGAACTAAAGGGCTCCGTCGATCTCGGCTTTCGCACCATCGCCACGCACCGGCTCTTTGCGATTCTCTGTGGCCTCGGAGTGGCGGGTGCCCTCTGGTACCTTATCGAGAAAACCGCGTTCGGCGTAAAGCTGCGTGCCTCCGTCGACAATGCTGCGATGGCCGCAGCGCTCGGAGTCCGGACGCAGATCGTCTATGCGGTGAGCTTTGCCGTCGCGGTCGGGCTCGCCGCTTTTGGCGGCGTGATCGGAGCCGAACTTCTGCCGGTCGAGCCCTATTACGCGCTTCGTTACATGGTGACTTTCCTCGTCGTCGTTTCGATCGGCGGCGCCGGCTCGATCTCCGGCGCGCTTCTCGCCTGCCTGCTGCTTGGCGGCATCGACACGACAGGCCGCTACCTGATGCCGGAGTTCGGCGAATTCTTCTTCTATCTGGCCGTCATTGCGATCGTCTGCGTCTTCCCGCGCGGCCTCGCAGGAAGGGCGAAGTGAATGGCTGTGCTCATGAATGAAAATACCCTTGCCGGTAAACCGGTGCGCGCGCGGCTTGCCGGAAGCGATCTTCTGGGTGTTGCCGTCGTCATCGCCGCCGCAATCGCCGGCTATTTCCTTTTCCCGAACAATCTGGCGCTCCTCACCCGCATTACGTCCATCGCCCTCCTCGTCCTGTCGCTCGATCTGGTAACCGGCTATTGCGGCGTGGCGACGCTCGGTCAAGCCGCACTTTACGGCGCGGGCGCTTATGCCTCAGGCATGGCGGCCGTCCATTTCGGCATTACCGACCCGCTCGCCATGATGGTGGTGGGCATATTGGGGGGCGCCGCCGCGGGGCTTCTGTCGGGCGTCATCATGCTGCGCGCCCACGGACTGCCGCAGCTGGTTCTGTCGATCGCCATCGTCCACCTCTTCCACGAAGCCGCGAACAAGGCATCGTCCTGGACCGGCGGCAGCGACGGGCTGGCATCCATCGCGCCTGCCCCGCTCCTCGGCCTCTTCGCCTTCGACCTCTGGGGACGCACGGCCTATGTCTTCGGCGTCGTTCTCCTGCTCGCCGTCCTGATCGTGCTCAGGCTCGTGGTGCGCTCTCCCTTCGGCATGTTATGCCGCGGCATCAAGGAGGATCCGATACGCATACGCGCCATGGGAGCCTCGGTTCATGGCACGATCATGCGCATGTATGTGATCTCCGGCGCGGTCGCTGGCGCCGGTGGTGCGCTCAACGCGATTTCCACGCAGGTTGTTGGCCTCGACAGCCTGAGCTTCACGCTCTCGGCGGAAGCGCTGGTCATGCTGGTTCTCGGCGGAACCGGCTCGCTTTACGGCGCACTGATCGGCACCGTCACCTTTTTGTGGTTCGAAGACGTCGTTTCCACCGCCAATCCGTTTCACTGGCTGACTATCGTCGGTGCCCTTCTCATTCTCGTGGTGCTCTTTGCACCGCGCGGCCTTTACGGCACGGCCAGCGCCTTCATCGAACGGTTGAAGGAGGCGCGCCGATGACGCCCATCCTCGAAGTCAGCAATCTGAAGAAAGCCTTTGGCGGCCTTGCAGTCACCAATGACGTGTCGCTTTCGCTCAATCCGGGCGACCGGGTTGCGCTAATCGGCCCGAACGGCGCGGGAAAGACCACTTTCGTCAATCTGGTGACCGGCAATCTCAGGCCCGATTCCGGTGTGGTCCGGCTCGGCGGCGAGACGATCACCGGCCTCAACCCGATGCGGCGCGTGCGCAAGGGGCTGGTGCGCTCGTTCCAGGTGACGCGGCTCTTCCAGGACATGACGCCGGAAGAGCATGTGGCGCTCGCCATCCTGCAGCGGGAGGGCCGATCCGCGAAGATGCTCGGTCATTTTCGACATATGCCCGAAGTGATGGCGGAAACAGACGACCTTCTATCCAAACTCGGCCTGCATGACTTTGCGTCAAGCAAGGTCAGCCGGATCGCCTATGGCCAGCAACGCCTTCTGGAAATCGCCATCGCACTAGCGCTCCGGCCGAAAGTGCTCTTGCTCGACGAGCCTGCGGCGGGCGTGCCGCAGAGCGACACCGGGCGTATCGAACAGGCGCTCGCCGAACTGCCGGGTAATCTCGCTGTGCTGATGATCGAGCACGACATGGATCTCGTCTTCCGCTTCGCAAGACGTGTCATCGTCCTTGCCGCAGGCGAGATCATCTTCGACGGTTCGCCCGCCGAAGTGACAAAGGATGTGCGGGTGCGCGAAGCCTATCTGGGGAGCTATGCCGATGTCAGCAGCGCCGCTTGAGGTCGAAAATCTTAGCGCCGGTTACGGCCCGATGCGGATTCTGGAGAATGTCTCTTTTTCAGTCCCCGCCGGCTCGCGGCTTGCCGTGCTCGGCCGCAACGGCATGGGCAAGACGACACTCCTTGCCACGCTCGCCGGCCAGACCCGCCGCTATGACGGCGCAATCCGGATCGGCACCACCGACATCGCCGGCCTGCAAAGTGCCGCCCGCGCGCATCGCGGCCTCGGCTATGTGCCGCAGACGCGCGATATCTTCCCCACGCTCACCGTGGAAGAAAATCTGTTTGTCGGCCTGAAAGGCAGACCGCGCAGTGCGCTGCAGGAAGCCTACGACATGTTTCCGCGCCTTTTCGAAAGGCGCAGGAATCTCGGCTCCCAGCTTTCCGGGGGCGAGCAGCAGATGCTCTCGACCGCCCGCACCATTCTCGGCAAGCCGAGTGTGCTTCTGCTCGACGAACCGCTCGAAGGACTCGCGCCGGTCATCTGCGAAGAATTGATGGCCGCTTTCTCGGAATTGGCGAAAACGGGCGGCATGACGATCGTGCTGGTCGAGCAACGCATCCAGAGCGCCCTCGATTTTGCCGACAACGTGATCATCCTGGAGCGCGGGCGCGTGGCATGGTCCGGCACATCGGGTGAGCTTGGCGAGAACCACAAAACCGTCGAGGAACTGCTGGGCGTCGGTGGATTACACTGAGGCCGATACCCAATCAGAACTTTGATCGAGTATCGACCTTGGTGTCTTTCAAATGCGCGGCATCCCCTTCGGACGCAGATGACGCTTCTGGGCGGCGATGCGGAACTGCGCGTTGGCAGCGCCATATCCCTTGTAGCCGCCGCGCCGCTCGACGATCTCGAAGAAGAAACCCTCGCCATAGTTGCGGCTGAAGAGCTGGAAATATTCGCCGTGCTCGTCGCGGTCATAAAGGATATGGCCGGCGCGCAGGCGCTCCATGAGAGCGTCGTCCAGACTGAAGCGGGCGTCGAGATCCTCATAATAGTTCGGCGATATGACGAGCGGCAAAAAACCGTTCTGTTTCAATGCCGCCGCCGTGGAAAAGATATCGTCGGTGGCAAATGCGATATGCTGCACCGCCGAGCCGAAATTCTCGGCCAAAAAATGGCCGGCGAGCGTCCGTCGGTTTTCGGCGCCGTTCAAGGTGATGCGCAGCGAGCCGCTGTCGTTTTCGATGGCCTGGCTGCGAACGAGCCCAGCCGGATCGACGACATCGACCATCGGCGTCTTATACGTCGCAAAGATCGACGTGTGGAACAGGAGCCAGGTCAGCATCTCCTCATAGCGCATGGTCTGGGCGATGTGATCGATCCGGGTCAGTCCGCAGCAAACCGGTCCTCGCTCATCGGCGGCGGGGCGGAATTCGATGTCCCAGACCCACGCCAACTCGGTTTTGGTATCGATGAAATGCATGACACCGCCGCCGACGCCGCGGATGGCGGGTATCTTCAGTTCGCCCGGCCCGACCGCCTGTTCGAAAGGCTCCGCACCGAGCGCGCGCGCCCGCACCACCGTTGCCGCCGCATCCTCGACTCGGAGACCGATATCGCAGACGCTCGTGCCGTGGACGAGATAGGAGGAGTGCGCGAACCCTTCCCTTTCGGTGTTGAGCACGAGATTGATGTCGCCCTGCCGCCACAGTGCCACGTCCTTGTGGATGTGTTGACCGGCTCGTTCGAACCCCAGCGTATGCAATATCGCTCCAAGTTCCTCCGCTTCCCTTTCGTCAGCCGCGAATTCCACGAACTCGATGCCGGATACCGCGACCCTGTCGGGCATTTCAGGAACGCCGAAACCTGTCGCGGGTTCGCGACGCCGGACCTGATCGGCCAGATAGACGAGGGAGCGATAGCCATCGACCGAGATCAGCTTCGGCGACCCGCCCCTGAACTGGTCGTTGAAGATTTCGAGTGATAGCGCGCCGTCATAGCCTGTCGCCGCCACGGCGCACATGAAATCGACGACCGGGAGATCCCCCTCCCCCGGCATGTTGCGGAAGTGCCTGCTCCAGTACAGAAGGTCCATGTCGATCAGCGGCGCGTCGGCAAGCTGCACGAAGAAGATACGGTCGCCGGGGACCGCCCGGATGGTGTCGACGTCGATCTTGCGGGCGAGCGTGTGGAAACTGTCGAGGATAAGACCGATGCTCGGATGATCCGCGCGCCGGACGATCTCCCAGGCATCGCGATGATCATTGATGTGGCGGCCCCAGGCCAACGCCTCATAGCCGACGCGCAGGCCGCGTTTCGCCGCGCGCTCGCCGAGTTCACGAAAATCGTTGGCTGCGCGATCGATGCCGCCCAGCGAAAGCGGCGAGACATTGGAGCAGACGAGCATCAATTCTGCGCCCAGTTCCTGCATCAGATCGAATTTGCGCTCCGCCCGGTCGAAGGCGCGGCTGCGCTGCGGTTCCGGCATTCCCTCGAAATCGCGGAACGGCTGGTAAAGCGATATTTCAAGCCCGTGGTCGCGCACCATCTGCCCGACCTGGCGGGGCGTGCCGTCAAAGGCCAGAAAATCATTCTCGAAAATCTCTATGCCATCGAAACCGGCAGCGGCGATAGCCGCGAGCTTCTCGCTCAAGTCGCCACTGATGGAGACGGTGGCAATCGAGGTTTTCATACGACCACCTCCGGTCCCGCATGGGACTCGAGCAGCGCCTTGCGCAACGCCGCCGCATCAACGGATTGGCCGGTAAAGAAGCGGAAAGCATCGACGCCCTGGTGAAAGAACAGTTCATAACCACTGATAACCGAAAGACCAGCGGACCGGGCATCGGTGAGGAACTGCGTATCGACCGGCGTATAGACGGCATCGAAGGCCCAGCTTTGCCCTCCGATGAGATTTGCCGGGATGGCGCTTCCGGGATAACCGACCATGCCGAGCGGCGTGCAGTTGACGAGGCCGTCAGCGCCCGCGGCGGCTTCCTCTATCGAGGCTGCAATCTCGACCTTGACCGCCAGGTCCGCCTGTTCGAGCGCTTGAGCGAGCGATCGCGCCTTTTCCTGGTCGCGGTCAAAAACGGCAAGTCTCGTGCAGCCGACGCCGGCAAGCCCGAAGGCGACGGCCTTGCCGACGCCGCCGGCGCCCGCCATCGCCACAGCGCCCGGCAACTCCGCACCGAACGCCTCACGATAGGCGGCCATGAAGCCTGTATAGTCGGTGTTGAAGCCATGAGGCGGGGGGGCGTCGAAGACGACCGTATTGCATGCGCCGATGGCGGCGATGGCCGGATCTTCGACGGCAAGCCGCGAAACGACCCGCTCCTTGTAGGGATAGGTGATATTGATGCCCCGAAAACCTTCGTCAACGCAAAGATCGAAGACCGCATCGAAATCCCGGCCCATATCGGCTGGAATCAGCCGTTCGTAGCTCACCTCGAGGCCGCAGAGCCGCCCAGCCAGCACGTGAAGCCTGGGAGACTGGGATCGGGCGATATTATCGCCGATCAATCCGAGGCGCATGGCGGAGCGCTGCATAGTCTTATTTCCTTTCTTTCTTCTTTCTAGAGCATGATCCCGAAAACCGGTTTCCACTTTTCGGGATCATGCTCTAACCGTTCTTCGGCACGGCCGAGCCGCCCGCCCGGAACTTCTTCCAGAACGGCGTCTGGCTGAAGAGGATCAGCACGATCGCGGCAAAGAGCGTCGCAGAGAGCGGGCTCGACAGCATGTTGATGAAGAAGGTGCTGACGCTGCCCTGTTCCGAAATGATCGCCCGGCGCCAATTGTCGTCCATCAGCCGGCTCAGGATAATGCCGAGTACGACCGGACCAACCTGGTAGCCATAGAACTTCATGAAGTAGCCCAGCACGCCGAAGCCGAGCATCCACCAGACATCGGACACCGAATTATTGATCGAATAGGCGCCGACGACGCTCAACAGCAGGATCAACGGCAGAAGCACGCCTTTCGGGCACTCGATGATCCGGGTGAAAATCTTGATGCCGGTCAGGCCGAAGATCAGAAGAAAAATGTTGGCGAGCGTCAGATTGCCGACCGTGAACCAGAACATGTCGGGCTTCTGCACGAGCAGCAGCGGTCCGGGGTTGAGCCCGTGGATGAAAAGCGCCCCGATGATGATCGCCGTCACCGCATCGCCGGGGATGCCAAGCGTCAGCATCGGGATATAGGCACCGCCTACGGCGGCATTGTTGGCAGATTCCGGCGCGACGAGCCCTTCCTTGGCGCCTTCGCCGAACGGCACTTCCGGGTCCTTGGTGATCCGCTTGGCGTGATCGTAGGCCATCAGCGCGGCAATGTCGCCGCCCGTTCCAGGCAGAGCCCCGATGATGACGCCGATGGCGGATGTTTGCAGGCTCAGCGGCAGATATTTCTTCAGATCGGCAATCGAGGGGATGATCTTGTCCACCCTTTGCCGGATCGCCGGGATATGGAGGGTATGAAGCTGGTTGAGTGCCTCCGACACGCCGAAGAGGCCGATCATCAGGGCAACCGGCGAAATGCCGTTCATCAATTCGACCGAGCCGAAGGTAAAGCGTTGCTCAGCCGTCATCGGGTCGAGCCCGACCGTGCCGAGCAACATGCCGAGCGCACCGGCGAAGATGCCCTTGGCAAGGCTTTCTCCGGAGAGCGACCCCACCAGCAGGATGCCCATCACCGCCAGCAGCATGTAGTCACGCGGCTGGAACTTGATCGCAAATTCACTCACCGTCGGGGCTGCCAAAGCCAGCACGATGATGCCGATGAACCCGCCAAGGACGGACATGACAGTCGAAAGACCGATGGCATTTCCCGCCTCGCCCTTCTTCGCCAGCGGATAGCCGTCGAGCGCAGTTGCGATTGCGGCGGGAGCGCCAGGAATATTGAGGAGGATCGCGGTGCGCGAGCCGCCATATACCCCACCCATAAAGATGCCGTTCATCAGCGCCAGCGCGTGGTTGACTTCCCAACCGAAGGTGAACGAGATCAGGATGGAAACGGCCATCGTGACAGACAGCCCTGGTATCGCCCCAATATAGATGCCGGCGAACGTGCCAATGGCGGTCAGCGCCAGAAGTTCGGGCTGGAGCCAGGACATGAAAAGATAGGAGAGCGCGTCGATCATGGCTTGGCGCCTCCTTTGAGGAAATCGCCGATAGCCGCCATGATCGCCCGCTCGGGTATCAACCCTTCCGGCAGCACCACCTGGAAAATCAGCCTGAAGACGATGTAGACGCCGACGATCGAGACGACTGAAAGGAGCAGCGCGCGCGAAAAGCGGCCGCGCTCCAGAAACCAGATGGAGGCAAGAAGGAAGATGAAGGAAGCAAGCAGGAAACCCAGTGATTTCATCGCCATGGAATAGGCCAGGATGAAAAGGCTGAAGATGAGGACGACAGGTGGCAGCACCTCGCGCCGGAAAGCGGCAAATCCGCCCTGGGGCGCCGACGACTTCATCGACCGCAGCAATATGCCGGTCACCGTCACGATCATGATACCGCTCATGGCAAGCGGGAAAGCGCCGGCCGAGCTCAGGGATGAAAAGCCGGAAATGCCATATGCCTGCCAGAACATGAACAGGCTCAATCCGAAAAGAGCGGCGTTGAATAAGACTTCGCCCGGCCGCCTCGTCTTTTGATTTTCCATAGTCTGTCTCCTCCAGCCCCCTTATGGGCACGGCGGGATGCCGCCGCGCCGGAATTGGATCAGCCCGGGAACCCGGGCCGATCGGGCCAGTCAGGGCTTGGCGATGCCGAATTCCTCGGGCGATTTCTTCGCGATACCGGCATCGTAGACCACCCATGCCGTGGTCGATTGCCATTTGCGCAGGAATGCATCGGCCTCGTCACCGGAGAGGTTGAGTAAGACATAGCCACGATCGTTCAGAAGCTTCTGGAACTCGGGGGCTTCCGCGCTCGTCTTGAAGGCTTCCACCAGCTTGGCCTTCACATCGTCGGGCGTATCGCGCTTGACGAAAACGCCGAAAAAGGGGCCCCAGGGCAGATATTTCTTGAACTCCGGATAGTCATCCGTGATTGGCTTTGCATCAGGCAGAACCGGGCTTGCCTGATCATCGACGATGCCAAGCACCTTGATACGGCCGGCTTTTACGTGTTCCGCCGCGACGCCCAGCACGGCCGGCATGAAATCGACTGCTCCACCCTGCATCGCCGTCAGCGCCGGACCATCGCCGTCGAACGGTACTGCGGTCACCTTGAAATCGATCTGTGAAGCCAGCATCCCGCCGACGACCGAGGGAAGTCCGCCGGGACCGGTGGAGCCCATCTTGACCGCGCCCGGATGCGCCTGGACATAATCGACGAGTTCCTTGATCGTGTTAAACGGCGCATCGTTGTTGGCGACCAGAACCGGCACGCCGCGTGCCAGAACGTTCACGGGATAGAAATCACCGTAATCCAGGTTGGACAGGCCCATGACCTTATAGAGCTGCGGATTTTCCGCGCCCATCAACAGCGTGTAGCCGTCCGCGGGCTGGTTCGCCACGAATTGCGTCGCGATGGCGCCGACACCGCCGGTCTTGTTGGTCATGATGATGCTGCGGCCGAGCACCTTTTCGGCCCCCGGCGAAACGGAACGCATGACAAGGTCAGTGCTTCCGCCCGCGCCCCACTGGATGATGCCTTGTATGTCGTGATCGGGGAAATCGCCCGCCGACGCGACGCCCGTGAACAATGCGAGAGCGGCAGCCGCTCCCATGAGCTTACCAATCATCTTCAATCCTCCCTTTCATCGAAATGCTAATGGACCTTGAAACTCGAATCCATTCTTGCGGAATGGATGCGCTTCTCCCAGCTTCTAGCGACAAGGTCTTCTCTTGTCTGTCAAAAATCATGCCATAACGCAAATACCAATATTTCGATTAATTATACCATTCCGTTATATTTTAATGTCGGCAAAAGCTTTGTGGATGTGATCCTTCATCACCTGGCGCAGCAGTGAAACGAACGTCTCCGCATAGCTCGAAAGCGCTGCGTCGGCGCGGTAGGCGACATAGGTCTGAAAGCTCGTTTCATCGCTGATCGGGATGATCGCCAGGCCCTGACCGCTCATATCGGCCACGGTGAAGGCATCGATGACTGCGATGCCGAGATTCTGCTTGACGAGTGCGCAGACCGTCGTGCCGAACCGCGCCCGGATGGATATTTGGTAATCGAGGCTTTCTCGCTCGAAGATACCGGCCATGATCGCCCCATACGGGTCTCTTGGATCGATGCCGATGAGAGGATATTCGACGATCTCTCGAGCTGAAATGGCGCTTCTTGAAGCGATGGGGTGGTCCTCGGCCGCGATGCAGACGAGCCTGCCCTGGGTCAGGGGCTCGAATGTGATGGAAGGATGGTCGAAATGATAGCTCATGACCACCACTTCGCCCTTGGCCAGCATGAGATAGTCGATCGCCTCCTCGATCTTCAAAATCTCGAAGTTCACGAGGATATCCGGATAACGCCGGCGCACCGCCGCCACCGCGCGCGGAACCATCACATTGGCGATGCTCGGAACCGAGCCGAGCGCCAACTCGACATCCCTGCCTCGCTCGAGCTGGGCGATCGAGAATTGCAGGTCTTCGACCTTCCGATGCACGTCCTGCAACTGGGCGAAAATATCGCGCGCCTCCTGGGTGGGAACGTAGCGCCCTGCCTTGCGGATAAAGAGCTTGATGCCAAGCGAGCTCTCGATGTGCTTCATGGTGCGGCTGACGCCGGGCTGCGCGACATTCATGAGGCGCGCGGCACCGGCGATGGTGCCGGCAACCATAACGGCCCGGATGACCTCGATCTGCCGTAAGGTAAGCATCTTCCCTCGCCAGTACCTTCATATTCACTTGGAAAAACTTATATGACATCCATCCATCAAAGCGACAACGCACTCGGCGAGCCGTTCATCAATCCCGCACCACGCCGGCGAAAAGCGTCTCGTTGAAGCGAATTGCGTTATCGCCGGATCGCATCCATGAAGCGTGCTGCGATTGCCTGCGGGCGTGTGACTGAGCGTCCGACGACCACGAAATCCTCACCTATTTCCAGTAGACGTGCAGCATGCTCGGGTGTGACCACACCGCCCTCCCCCAGAACAAGGCGTCGGGATACGGTGCGACGGATTTCACGAAAGCTGACACACGTCTATGGCAGGCCGGTAAACCGCGCATCACCCTGTTTCTTGGCCAGACCTTACAAGCAAAACTGCATATATGGGCGATTGCCGGAAAATATAGGCGGCTTGATCCGTCGCCGCTCCGATGCACTAGGTGGTGGACTCACAAGTTCGCATCCATATGCTGGCAGATGCGAGGCGACGGCAGCGAGGAAGTTCCTCCGCCGGAAGGCACGGCTCAACCGCCGCCCATTGTTTGTCACTCAACCAGAATTCATTCGCCATGGAATCCTCTCCTTCGCCAAGAGAGAATCACACTATTCAAAGCAATAATCGGGTACAGACCCTAGAGCGATGTGGAGGGCGGGCTGCTCATCCGGCCGGGAACGCCGGACATCGTCGCTCCTCCCGTGGGTGGCAAGGCGCTGCCCTCCAATATCCAGTCGCGTGCCACGTCAGCTTGGCCCGTCGGAAAAAACCGCACGCGCTTGTGGAAGAGCTCTATGATGCGCCGTATTCCCCTCATGATCCAACGGGCGTCGGAGACAAGCGCAATCCGGCGCCATGCCGACCAATTCCCGAGGTCCGTCTTTGTGTCTTCCCAGGCGGCGCGCAGGGTCATCCCGGTAAATTCAGGGCCGAGTTCATAATAGAGGCTTATCTTGCCATATCGGGCCCGCTTGGCGCGAAGTGCCGGCTGTATGGTCCCGCGATAATCCTCTGCTGTGACATTGCCGATACCGGATATGGCCAATACATCGTCCGGAAAGTTTTCAAGGATCCTTATCATCTGCCCCTTCCAATAAAATTCTTATGGCGGCCTGGACACATCCTTGCAGCGCCATCCAGTGCGATTTCCGCATGTCAGGCTGAAATATTGCGGGTCCGCGTGCGCGATGGACGCCGTCGCGGGGGCGACGAGGGAGTGCTTTGCTGGATTTCCTTGCATGAGGCGATGGCGAGTTCGGTACTTCGCGACAGGAAATCGGCGATGATTTCCAGGTCGCGTGTGCCGTAAGTCAACCACAGCTGGGTCATTTTTCTCTCGATGCCCATGTAAATGGACTTGATCGGCTCGACGGCATCCTGCCGGATGCGAACCAGCACCTTGCGCCGGTCGGAGGGATCGGCGCACCGTTCGACATAGCCCGCATCGACAAGACGGTCGATCAGCGCGGTGACCGAGCCGGAGGTGAGCCCCGTCGTGTCCGCCAATTCTCCTGCCGATGTCTGCTCGCGCAGGAAGATGAGATCCAATACCTCAAGGTCGGTGGTGTGAAGAGTGAACCGGTCAGCGATCGTTCTGCTCGTGATCACCGATTGCGCGCCCATCTTGCGCACCGCCACGCCAACGCGCGCGACCAGCTCCTGTTTCTCTTTCGATGGAAGGTCCGTTCCAGCAGCTGATTTTTGCGACATTTAGCCCATCCTCGCCGCAGCAACGGTTGCAGCCAGCATGGCGCCGCAGGTGACAACATCCAAGGGAAGCCGCAGGAGGCTGCGGCGTGTCCACCGCCGGGCGGCATTCTCCGTCTCCGGGCACGGTTCGGATTTCTCGAAGGCGAGCGCCTGGGGGATGAAGTCCAGGGCCGACCAAAGGCGCATGGCGGCATGGCTTGCGACCGCAACAAAAAGCCAGAACCGGACATTGGCCGCGGACCAGGCCAGGACCAGCGTCATGATGAGGACGAGTTCGAAAGCCGCATGGGCGGGTATCCAGAAACGTTTGCGCGAAATCCCGCCGCGGTCGGGCTGGATAAGATCCGGCCGGCGCGGCCAGAACGGATCAACCACGCTGAATTCGTACAGCCCGCCGCCGAGACTGATGAACGCCAGCGCCGCGCCAAGAGAGGTTGCGAGGAGAAGAGATTCTGTCATCAGGAGTCCCCATGTGAAGAGGTATCTTTATCGTCATGAATCTTGATTATCAAGATAACCAAGCAAAAAGCTCGTTCATAAGAACCAAGGTCCCGACATCGGCAGAGGACAGATGAACCCAAGCGGGAGAGCGAGGCCGTGCTTGCGCTGCGCAGGAAGCGCGATAGGCGAGCCCTTGTGAGTGATGCGGAAATTCCTGCAGATGCTGAATTATCTCGCATCCGCAGATAGCGAAATGCGGTGTTGTCGTGTGGCGGAAACCGACATCCTTCGTCTCCGTCACCACCTCCTCTTAGATAAAATACAGTCAAATCATTGGGTTGGTTGTCAAATCGCCGTTTTCTCAACGAACGTGTTGACAACGGGTGCCGACTTATGGCCGCCTGTAAACAGCAGAAGTGATAGAATATCACATATGCTGATTGCCGGGAGGGTAATCTGTCTCACATTTCCATCGGGAGGAACAAATGAATACGCGTCGCACATTTCTTGCCGGGATCACGGGCGCCGTTTCCGCGCTTGTGGTCACCCTTTCGCTTTCGACGGCCGTGCCGGCCCATGCCGAAGGCCTCAAGATCGGCTTCAGCCAGGTGACCCTCCAGTCGCCCTTTTATGTGCAGCTCAAGAATGGCGCGGAAGCGGCCGCCAAGGCGTCGGGCGACGACCTCGTCTTCCTGGATGCCAATGGCGATGTCTCCAAGCAGAATAACGATATCCAGGATCTGATCACGCAGGGCGTGAACGTCCTGATCATCAATCCGGTCAACCCGGACGCGGTCGCCCCTTCTCTTGAGGCCGCTGCGGCCGCCGGCATTCCGGTCATCACCGTCGACCGGCCGGTCACGGGCGGCAAGGTCGTCGCCCATGTCGGCCGCGACAACAAGGCGATGGGCAAGATGGTGGGCGAAGCTGTCGTTGCCCGGCTGAAGGCTGATGGCATCGAGAACGCCAAGATCATCGAGATCCAGGGGGATGCGGGCGGTGCCGTCATGATGGATCGCCGCGATGGTTTCCACGCGGCCATCGAAGGCAGCGGCCACACGATCGTTGAAGGCCCCTACGCGGAATATATCCGCGCCAATGCGGTGACCGCGATGCAGGATCTGCTGCAGGCCAACCCGGATGTGAAGGTCGTCTATGCGCATAATGACGACATGGCACTCGGCGCGATGCAGGTGCTCAAGGAAAACGGCCGTGACGACGTGCTGATCTCCGGCGTCGACGGTCTGTCCGAAGCGCTCGATGCGATGGCGGATGGCGGGAAATATGTGGCGACCGCTCTCAACGATCCGCAATATCTCGGCGATGTGACCATTCAGGTGGCGCGCGAAGCCGCCGCCGGCAAGAGCGTCCCGTCCTTCGTCGACGCCGGTTCGGCCCTGGTGACGCCTGACAACGTGAACGAATTCCCGCACACCTCTCTCTTTGCCGAATATCGCCCGAAGGTACTCAACGATTAACCGGTGCGGGAAAGATTCTCCGCGCTGCCTCCCAGTCGCCGGCGGCAATGCCGTCGGCGACGACCCCATCGCTTTGCCAAAGGAATGTCCGCATGCGTGCCGCCATACTTCATACCCCTGGTGATATCCGTCTCGAAGAGGTCACCAAACCCGTTCCGGGAAACGGGGAGGTTCTGTTGCGTGTCGCGGCGGTCGGTGTGTGCGGATCAGACCTGCCGCGCATGCTGATCAAGGGTGCCCACAAGATGCCGATCATCTGCGGTCATGAATTCTCCGGCCGCATCGAGGCGCTGGGGCCGGATGTGACCGGTTTCGCCGAAGGCGATCTCGTCACCGTTCCGCCGATGCTGCCCTGCGGCGTCTGCGATCAGTGCGCGACCGGCAATTTCTCCCGCTGCCGCAACTATGATTATTTCGGTTCGCGGCGGGACGGCGCCTATGCCGAATGGGTTTGCGCGCCGGTTGGCAATCTCCTCAAGGTCCCCGACGGCTGCGATCCGCGCGCCGCCGCCATGGTCGATCCCGCTTCGATCGCGCTTCATTCCATCTGGAAGGCAGGCGGTGTCAGAATGGGCGATCGCGGCGCGGTGATCGGCTGCGGCCCAATCGGCCTCTTCGCCATCCAGTGGATGCTCCTGATGGGCGCCCGGGAGGTGGTGGCGATCGATGTCTCGGAGAAAAAACTCGAACTTGCCCGGCAAGCCGGTGCTGCCCATACCTTCCTGGCGGACCAGGATCCGCCCAAGGGCCTGCTTGCCGATATCATTGTCGAGGCCGCCGGCCATCCGAGTTCCATCAATGCGGCGGTCAAGCTTGCCGCTCCCGGTGGCCATGTCGTCTTCATTGGCATTCCGGTCGGTGAAGTGCCGCTGACCAATGCCGCGTTCCAGCATTTCCTCCGTCAGGAGGTATCGCTGCACGGCTCCTGGAACTCATTCGGCGCGCCGTTTCCCGGTCCGCAGTGGACAGTGACGCTGGACAAGCTTGCGAGCGGTGCTCTGAAATGGGAATTCATGATTACCCATGAGCTCGCGCTGGAGGAGCTTCCGGGCATATTCGAAAAGCTACGGAACGACCGCGGCTTTTTCTTTTCCAAGATCATGTTCCGCCCTTGACGGATACTCCGGGGGAGGCCGGAGCCGGATAAAACGGAGCAGTGTGAGGGAGGAAGGATTGGCATGGCTCATATCCTGAGTTTCGACTTCGGAACGGGCGGCGTGCGCGCGGGCATCTTCGATGCCGACCGGCGCCGGATGCTCGACCAGGCCGAGGCGCCATACGCGACATATCATGTGCGCGCCGGCTGGGCCGAGCAGGCGCCCGAGGAGTGGCGTGCCGCGCTCCGGCTCGCCGGGCGCGCGGTTCTGGAAAAGACCGGAATGACGAGCGTCGATGCGGTCTGCGTCGCCACCACCGCTTCGACGGTTGCGGTCTGCAAGCGCGACGGCACGCCGCTCTCCCGCGCCATTTTGTGGATGGATTGCCGCGCGGAGATGGAAGCGCGGGAGACTGCCAGGCTTGCCCATCCCGTCATGCGCTTCTGCGGCGGCTCGGATGCCGTGGAGTGGCTCGTGCCGAAATCCATGTGGCTCAAGCGCCACCAGCCCGATCTCTGGAGCCGCGCCGAAGTGGTCTGCGAGGCGCTGGATTTCATCAATTTCGATCTGACCGGCGAGTGGGTCGGCTCGCGCATGAACGCCGCCTGCAAATGGAACTATGACAGTGCCGAGGATCGGTTCGTTCCGGAAATCTATGAAGCCTTCGGCATTCCGGATCTGATCGATCGACTGCCCTCGCGAATTGTCCCGGTCGGTGGCGTGATCGGCCGGATGCGCGAAGAGATGGCCGCGGAACTCGGTCTGGAAAACCTGCCGGTCGTCGCGCAGGGCGGGATCGACGCACATATCGGCATGCTTGGAGCCGACACGGTCGAACCCGGCGGCATGCTGATCATCGGCGGCACGTCGATCGTCCAGCTCGTGCAGCTCGCCGAAGTAGGGGACGTCTCCGGGTTCTGGGGCCCTTATCCCAACGCGCTCACTGACGGGCACTGGCTCGTTGAGTGCGGACAGGTAGCGGCCGGCTCCATGCTGAACTGGCTCGCGGGCGAGATCTTCGGTCTTGACGCCGTCGGTCATTCGGCGCTGATCGAGGAAGTTGCGGCCACCGCGAGCCGGGCCAATGGTCTCCTGGCACTCGACTATATGATGGGCAACCGCACGCCTTACCGCGATGCTTCGCTGCGCGGCGCTCTCATGGGGCTGACACTCGGCCACAAGCGCGCCGATCTCTATGCCGCAGCCGTCGATTCGCTTGCGCTCGGTACGGCCAATGTCCTCTCGGCGCTCAGCACGCGCGGCGTCGAAGTCGACCGCGTCATGATGGCGGGCGGGATCGTCAAGAACGGCGCCTGGCTGCAGGCGACCGTCGACGCGATCGGCAAGCCGGTGCAGGTGGCACGCGAGGACAACCTGTCGCTCGTCGGCGCTGCCGTTGCGGCAGCTTCGGCGATCGGTGTTTTCTCCGATCTTGAGAGCGCTGCGCGGGCTTGTGTCGCGCCTTCCAAGGAAGTCATGCCGAATCCCGAACGAGCCGAATGGTTCGCGCGCACGCTTCCGCTTTATCAGCAGACGACCGAGCAGATGCGCCCCGTGCTGCACACGCTCTCCCGACGGCAGATGGAGGCTTGATCATGGCGGAACGCAATCCATACGCGGCTCGTCTGCCCTTCAATGAACAGCGCGACCACCTGATGGTTCAGGTGGCCAAGCTCTACTATGATCTGGACCATACGCAGTCGGAGATTGCAAGCGAACTCGGTTTGACACGCTGGCAGGTCGGCAAGCTTCTTGCCGAGGCGAAGGCCGCAGGCGTCGTGAAGATCGAGATCACGCCGCGCGCCGGCCGGCGGACCATGCTGGAGGTGGAGCTGCAACGCGCTTTCGGCGTGAAGGAGGCGATCGTGGTGCCGACGGTCGATATCAAGGATCCGAACCTGATCATCGACAGCGTGGCACAGGCGGCCGCAACGCACCTCGCGAGCCTCAATCCCAAGCCGTCCCTTCTCGGCGTGAGCTGGGGCCGCACCATGGCGGCGGTGGCGCGCGCGCTGCCGCAGGCCTGGTGCCCGGACCTGCATGTGGTGCTCGTCAACGGCTCGGCGGCGCTGACGACGACAACCGCCCGCAATTCAGCCGTGGCCGAGGAGTTCGCCCAGTCGGCGGGCGGGCGGGCGACATTGCTTCCGGTGCCGGCGATCGTCGGATCGAAAACGACGCGCGACGCCCTCGAGGAGGATCCCATCATCAGGCGTGTCCTGTCGTTCGCCGACGAGGCGCCGGTGATCTGTTTCGGCATGGGCGGCGTGTCTCAGCAGTCTGTGCTGCTTGCATCCGGATACCTCGGGGCCGATGACATCAGCCGGCTCGCCAGCCTCAACTCGGTCGGCGATATCCTGGGCCGCTTCGTCGACCGCGACGGTCAGGTGGTCGACCGGCAGCTCGATGACCGCACCGTCGGCCTCAGCCTTGACAAGCTCAGGCGCAAGGAGCGGGCGATCGGCGTGGCGGCGGGCGAGGACAAGCATCTCATCGCGGCCGCATGTCTGCGCGCTGGCTACGCGACCGACCTCGTGACCGACGAGGGAACGGCGCGCCGCATACTCGAGGAGACCGCGTAATGTCGGACGTGCTCAGCATCAATCGTCTGTCGAAGCGGTTTCCCCCGAACATCGTGGCGCTGGAGGAAGCAAACCTGACCGTGCGTCGGGGGGAGGTTCACTGCCTCCTCGGTGCGAACGGCGCCGGCAAGTCCACCTTCCTCAAGCTCATTGCCGGTGCCTTGTCGCCCTCCGCCGGCGAAATCCGTGTCGACGGGCGGAAGGTGAATTTCCGCGCACCGGCCGAGGCCGCGAAGACCGGCATTTCGATGATCTACCAGGAGCTGGATCTCGTGCCGCAGCTCACCGTCGCGGAAAACCTGTTCCTGGGGCATCCGCCGGCGCGCTGGGGCTTTCTCGACAAGCGCAGCCGCAGGTCGCGGGCGCTCGACGTGCTTCGCAGGGTCGGCGCCACCTTCTCGCCGGAAACCCGCGTGGAAAGCCTGTCGGTGGCCAATCAGCAATTGACCGCGATCGCCCGGTCGCTCACGCGCGATGCCAAGATTATCATCATGGACGAGCCTTCCGCGGCGCTCAACGAGACCGAGCTTGAAGCCGTCTTCGCCGTGATCCGCGAATTGACCGCTGAGGGTGTGGCGATCCTCTATGTCAGCCATCGCCTCGGTGAACTGCGGGAGATCGGCGACCGGGTAACCGTCCTGCGCGGCGGCCGGACAATCGAGACCTTCGATGCCGAGGGGACGCCGGACAGCGTGCTGGTGGAAGCGATCCTCGGCCCCAACCGCTCGCTCGTCGAACGTCGCGAGCGCTCGCCCGTGACGGGCGAGGTCGTGCTGAAAGTCGATCGGCTCACCGGCGCGCACGGGCTCCAAATCCGTGACTTCGAACTGCGCCGCGGCGAGATCGCAGGGCTGACGGGCCTCAACGGCTCAGGGCGGACATCTTTCCTGAAATCGCTGTTCGGCGCCCTGCCCGCCGAGACATCGATGGTGCTGCACGGCAAGGCCTTCGCGCCGAAAACGCCGCGTGATGCCATCCGCTCGGGCCTCGGCCTCGTACCGGAAAGCCGCAAGACCGAGGGGCTCATCCTCGACGCGCCGATCTACCGCAATGCGGCCCTGCCGGCGATCCAGGGGCAATTCCTCGCGCGTCACGGGCAGATGAAGGCCGCCACGATACCGGTCCTTCGCCAGCTCTCGACTAAATATGGCTCGCCGGAACAGAAGGTCATGCAGCTTTCCGGCGGCAATCAGCAGAAAGTCGTCCTGGCGAAATGGATCATCAAGGGGGCGAAGCTCCTGCTGCTGGACGAGCCCTCCCGCGGCCTCGATATCGGCGCCAAGGCGGATCTTTACCGTCTCGTCGAGCAGCTCGCCGCCGATGGCGCCGCAGTCATCGTCGCATCCTCCGAGCTTGATGAGCTTTACGCGGCGTGCGACACGATCTGGGTCATCCACGAGGGCCGCAACATTGCCCGGTTCGATCCGGCGACCACCGACCAGGACACGATTCTGAAACATCAGCTTCTCGGGGAGCACCATCATGACTGATATCACGACCGGAGCCACGCCCGCGCCGAAGATCGGCCGCCGCCTCGTCGATCTGGCGATCGAATATAATTTCATCGTGATCTTCCTGATCGTCGTTGCGGTCGCAGCGGTGCTGTCACCCAACTTCCTGACGCCGATCAATATCGCCAACCTTTTTCAGCAGGCCGCCGTGACCGGCGTGGTCGCGATCGGAATGACTTTCGTGATCCTGACCGGCAATATCGACCTTTCAGTCGGCAGCGTGACAGCCCTTTGCGGCATGCTGGTCGCCGTATTCTTGTCAACCGGCATGCCGATCGCGCCCGCCTTGCTGCTGACGATCGCCATCGGCGCCGTTGCGGGTGCGCTGATCGGCACGATCACCGCGATTGCCGCCGTGCCTAGCTTCATCGTCTCCCTCGCTGGGCTCGTCTCCTTCCGAGGCATCACCTATCTCCTGACGGACGGGGTGCCGGTCTCCGGTCTTCCCCCCGCATTCGCCAGCATTTCTTCCACCATGGTTTCGGTGTTCCCCGGTGTGCAGGTGAGCTCCATGGGGATCATCTTCATCCTGCTCTGCATTGCTGCCGGTTTGCTGCTGCGGCTTACGGTCTTCGGCGAGTCGGTCTATGCTACGGGCGGCAATGCCGATGCCGCGCGCCTTTCGGGCCTGCCCACCACGCGCATCCTTATTCTCGTCTTCACCGTTTCGGGTATCATGAGTGCTCTCGCCGGTATTCTCCTCACCTCACGGCTCCGCATCGGGCAGCCGACAGCCGCCCAGGGCCTGGAACTCGACGCGATCGCGGCGGTCGTGCTCGGCGGAACCTCGCTGTTCGGCGGACGAGGCGGCGTGCTCGGCACCTTCTTTGCCGTGATGCTGCTGCAGGTCCTGCGCAATATCTTCAACCTTCTCGGCCTCGGCTCCTTCTATCAGATGACGGTGACCGGCGTGATCATCGTCGCGGCCATTCTTCTCAACCGTTTCATCGATATCCGTCGGGGCCGGGGTTGAGCACTACAGACGAAAGCTGGATTACAAAAACCATGACACATGATTTTCCACGTGCCGTAGGTACCACCCTCAACCCCGACTGGTTCGAGGGCCATACGGTCAATCTGTCGGCGGCCGAACGCCGCGCCGCGACATTGCCCACGCGCCGTACGGTGAAAAAGGAGTGGCAGGCCGCCTGGCTGCTGCGCGCCATCACCTGCATCGACCTGACGACGCTGGCGGGCGACGATACCGCGTCGCGCGTGCAGCGGCTCTGCGCCAAGGCGAAGGCGCCGGTCCGTCCGGACCTCCTCGCCGCCCTGGGCGTCGAGGAGATCAAGGTCGGCGCCGTTTGCGTCTACCCCACCATGGTGCCCCATGCCGTCAAGACGCTCGAAGGATCGGGCATTCCGGTCGCCTCCGTCGCCACCGGCTTTCCCGCGGGCCTGATGCCGCTGCCGCTGCGGCTTGCCGAAATCCGCTACGCTGTGGAGATGGGCGCGAAGGAAATCGATATCGTCATCACCCGCGAATACGTGCTGACCGGCAACTGGACGGCGCTCTACGACGAGATGAAGGCAATGCGGGAGGCCTGCGGCGAAGCCCACATGAAGGCCATTCTGGCGACCGGCGACCTGAAGACGCTCAGCAACGTCTACAAGGCCTCGATGGTGGCGATGCAGGCGGGTGCCGATTTCATCAAGACGTCGACCGGCAAGGAGGACGTCAACGCGACGCTGCCGGTTTCGCTGACCATGGTCCGCGCCCTCAGGGACTTCCGCGACCTGACCGGCCAGATGATCGGTTTCAAGCCGGCGGGCGGTCTGCGGACGGCCAAGGACGCCATGAACTGGCTCATCCTGATGAAGGAGGAGCTGGGGACGCGGTTCATGATGCCGGATCTCTTCCGCATCGGAGCGTCATCCCTGCTCGGCGATATCGAACGCCAGCTCGAACATCACGTAACCGGCCGCTATTCGGCCGCCAACCGCCACCCGTTGGCCTGAGAGTTAGATCATGCCTTCCATCAAGGACATTATGCAGACCATGGAATACGGTCCCGCTCCCGAAAGCAATTCCGAGGTCAAGGCCTGGCTCGCAGCACGTGCGGGAGGGATTGGCCATTACATCAACGGCAGGTTCACCACCGCCGAGGGCAAGCTGATCGACGTGCTCAACCCGGCGACGGACGAGATTATCGGCCGTGTCGCCAAGGGAACCGCCGAAGACGTTGACGCGGCTGTGCGCGCCGCGCGCGCCGCTTTCCCGAAATGGGCCGCGCTTGCCGGTCACGAACGCGCGAAATACCTCTATGCGATCGCCCGCCACATCCAGAAGCGGGAGCGTTTCTTCTCCGTGCTCGAGACGATGGACAACGGCAAGACCATCCGCGAAACGCGTGACATCGATATCCCGCTCGTCGCCCGGCATTTCTATCACCATGCAGGCTGGGCGGAGCTTCTCACTGACGAATTCCCGAACCATACGGCAGTCGGCGTCTGCGGCCAGATCATTCCATGGAACTTTCCGCTGCTGATGCTCGCCTGGAAGATCGCGCCGGCGCTTGCGGCCGGCAATACCGTGGTGATCAAGCCGGCCGACCTGACGCCGATGACGGCTGTCGCCTTTGCCGAGGTGCTGTCGGAAATCGGCCTGCCTGCAGGCGTCGTCAACATCGTCCAGGGCGATGGCGAGACCGGTGCTCTGATCGCCGGCCATCCCGATGTCGACAAGGTGGCCTTCACCGGTTCGACCGAAGTCGGTCGGGTGATCCGCAGGCAGATCGCCGGCTCCGGCAAGAAGCTCAGCCTGGAGCTCGGCGGCAAGTCGCCATTCGTCGTGCTCGAGGATGCCGATCTCGACGCGGCGGTCGAGGGCGTGGTGGACGCTATCTGGTTCAACCAGGGCGAGGTCTGCTGCGCGGGGTCGCGGATCCTCGTGCAGGAGGGAATTGCCGGCCGTTTCTTCAGAAAGCTCGAGGCGCGCATGGCGACCCTTCGCGTCGGGGATCCGCTCGACAAGGCCATGGATGTCGGCGCCGTCGTCTCTCGGAAGCAGCTTGCCCGGATCAAGGATCTCCTGGAAAGCGGTGTCGCGGAAGGCGGGACGCTCAATATCGCACCGGTCGAACTGCCCAAGCGCGGTTCGTTCTGCGCGCCCGGCTTTTTTACCGGAACGGCACCCGCGAGCATCGTGTCCCAGGTCGAGATCTTCGGTCCGGTTGCGACCACGCTCACCTTCCGGACACCGGACGAGGCCGTGACGCTCGCAAATGACACACGCTACGGGCTTGCGGCGTCGGTCTGGTCGGAGAACATCAACCGCGCCATCGACGTCGCATCGCGGATCAAGGCCGGTGTGGTCTGGATCAACGCAACCAATATGTTCGACGCCGGCGCGCCGTTCGGCGGTTACCGCGAAAGCGGCTATGGCCGCGAAGGCGGCCGGGCCGGCATGGCGGAGTATCTGGCGCTCGCCTGGGAGAAACAGGGCAAGCCGCGTCCAGCGCCGGTTCTGAAACCCGAGGTCAGCCCCTTCACCGGCAAGAGCGACCGGCCGGCGATCGACGTCACCGCCAAGCTCTTCATCGGCGGCAAGCAGACGAGACCGGACGGCGGACAAAGCTACACCGTATTCGGCAGGGGGGGCGTCGCGATCGGCGAAGCGGGCCTTGCCAACCGAAAGGATGTCCGCAACGCGGTGGAAGCCGCCGGCAAGGCGACGGGCTGGGGTGGTGTCACCGCGCATAATCGTGCGCAGGTGCTCTATTTTCTCGCGGAGAATCTCAGCCAGCGTCGGGCGGAATTCGTTGCCGCGCTTGCGGCGACGGGGGCAAGCCCGAAGCCGGAGGAGGAGTTCGACGCCGCGGTTCGCAGGACTTTCTGGTATGCGGCGCAGGCCGATAAATTCGATGGCGCCGTGACGGCTACCAAGTCGCGGCATGTGACGATGACCGTCAACGAACCCTTCGGTACGGTCGGGATCGTGTGTTCCGACGAGGCGCCGCTGTTATCGCTCCTGTCGCTGGTGATGCCGGTCGTCGCCATGGGCAACCGGGCTGTCGTCATCGCCTCGCAGAGCCATCCGCTCATCGCCACTCGGCTCTATCAGGTCTTCGAGACCTCCGATATCCCGGCAGGCGTCATCAACATCCTGACGGGCGAGCGGGATATCCTGGCGAAGACACTGGCCGAGCATGACGACGTCGCGGCGCTTTGGTATTGCGGCGGCGAGGACGGTTCGGCGACGGTTGAGATGGCGTCGGCCGGAAACCTGAAGCCCGTCTGGGCCGATTATGGCAGGCTCAGGGACTGGCGCGATCCGCGCTATGGCCAAGGCCACGAATATCTGCGCCGCGCCTGCCAGGTAAAGACGATCTGGCTACCTTACGGCGAGTGAGGCTGGCTGCGGGGGCACATCGGCGGGTGCGCCTGATCATGTCCGTTTCGACGGGCGGTCGCTGACCGCAAAGCGATCGCCCGAAGGAAATCGTTGCGGAAATGACAGCCGCCTCGATCAGTTCGGCGGAAGGCTGTGCTGCTGGTCGCAGTCTTGATGCTGACAATGCATGCTGCATGATGCAGCGAAGCGCGCCGGTCCCTTGGCGACAGCGGCCCTCAGGCTACTCAAAGACGTTTTCGTTGCACGTCCGCGTCACCACCTTCGCCTGGTCTCCAAGCGCTACCCCCGTCATTACAAATCCACGGCTAAAGAGTGTTCCTATAAACAGGACATATCCTTTATTCTCGATATGCCCTTCAAACCTGTTGGAAAGGTTCTTCGCAGTCACATATCCGCAGACTGTAATGCTCCTTTGTCCCCTTACGGCTGTAATTTGGCGAAACCGCGCAGTTTCCGGATGCTTTAGCCATCCGAGAACGCCTTTTCTGATGCGCTGCTTCTCAGCTGTATTCAGGATGTAGCGTTCCTGTTTTGGGTGAGCGATGAGAGCCGAGGAATAAGGTTTCGGCTGAGCCTCGGTCGTCATGATAGTTGCATCCGTGCAGATGCTGAATATAACCACTGCAGCGCACGAGAATAATTGTTTGTAATTCATATTCTTCTTCGCCGTTTTACAGAAAATCTATGATACCATGGCGAAAAAAGCCGAATATTCCTGGAAAGAAATTCTTTGAATTTTATGCATCTTATGCATCACAGCCTTCGTGGCGTTTTCCATCCATTCAATGGATTTGCGTATCCCCGAACGCCTTGCTCATTGGGTAAATAAAACATCGCGCCGTGGCGTTGAATACTTCCTTTTTTCAATTCTCTGCTGACTACTCAAGATGTTCAGCCGGATGCGCCTTCTAACACCCGTGTCTCGATCAATATTCAGCATCGATAAGACAAATAGATCAATAAAACAAACCGTTGTCATTTATCCTATGTATAATTCAAATGGAATTCAACATAAAACCGTTATTTGAATAACTGATCTGGTAAAATTGGGAAATGATCTGAAAATAACTTCATTCTATCCAAGTGGAAGGAGAATGATTGTTATGAAAGCGAAGTTTGCACTCTCTTGCATTGCCGTTGCAGCCGTTGCATACATTACGCCCGCATTTTCCGCAGAGACCAACTCGGGCGTAATGACCGTCAGCGCCATAAAGGCGCAAACGGATGACGGCGATTTTTTCCATTATCACTTTGCTGGTGATTATGGCGAGGTAAGCAACTCCTGCCAGAGAACCGATGGTTGGAGCATCAACACCACCGATGACAACGTCAATCAGCTGCTGCTTATGGCCTATCTGTCCGGGATTCCGTTGAAGGTCGGCATCGATGGCAGCTCAGGCTGTAAAGTAACCGCGGTTGAACTCCAGCCGCAGTAAACTGATAACGGCTCAAGTTCCAAAGTCTGCATGCCATCTCATCGAAAGAAAGCCGGTTAATGGAGCGGGTTTGGTGAAGATGAGCTTTTGATGACAATGCAGTTTGAATTCAGCGGCTCAACGGCTGGACGATAGTATTTTGAAGGCCGCTATCAGGGTCCAGGAGGAGATATGATGCGTGGAAAAATCCTGACTGCAATCGCCAAAATGTGCACCGTCTGTACGTTGGTCGGCATGATTGGGGCTTCTCGTGCAGCAGCAGGTGACCAGCCTGGCGTGATCTACTGGGAAAATCGCACCCCGGAGTCCTTTGATGTGACGTTGGCTGACTACAACACAGACTGTTTGGTCAACCCTGGTGCGTTCCAGTTCACGGTTGAGGCACGATCGACTTACCATCTCAAAATTAACGTTGATGATAGTTGTGCTCTTAAGGGGACTTGGCTCAGGTGGAATTTCAAGCAAAAGAGGCCACGCTTTGGAGGCACTCTCGCGGCGGTGATAAGGTATGGAGAAACTCGAACGAGCGGAGACACAGAGACAGAAATTTCGATCGAGATTACGGAAGAACCACCCCAAGGCCACAGCCAGTGGTGGTTTTCTGCCCTCTGTACCGACGACGTGCTGCCATGCACGAACCATGGGGTTACTGGTGATGGGCACGAGGCCAGAATCATTGTGCCCACTTCCGCCAATGAATTGGTCATATTGTCACGATATAAAAAATGACTGCCGCCGATCGAGGTAAGTCAACCACGGCTTGCTTTGCTTGTTAGCCGTCGTGCTTGACGTGCCTGTCTTATGGAGCAAGCGCCACCGGTACCTCTTTCGACCCGAGGCAAACATAGAAAGCCTGCTTGCTGAAGGCGGCTTCGCGCCCCAAGCAGGTCGTTGAACTGACCCTGGCTGCCCTCCGGAAGCGGAGAGACGATCAGCCCGCGACGTGATGCGGTGCATCACTTGAGAACAAGGGAAAACTCCGTTCCCCGTCTCGCACTGCAGCAGTTGTCGCGTAGGGCCGACGAAGCGCGATTTCAACCAAGGATCAGTTTACAATGACATCCGCGTCCCATACTGCTTTTCTTTTTTGCGGGTGGGGTTGAAATTGTGGTGTATCATTATAGCGAGAAACAATTGAAAGTTGTTTGCGGTGGTAACCAGACTGGTCACCCGCTCTCTCTGGATTTGACCTGCGGGCGACGATCAGGCCGGCCAAACGCGCACAGCATGGAAAGCATCCAGCCAGATCGGTGCTGAAATATGCTCGATCTCGTTTCCGGTGAAGCCGGCATTCAATGGATCGCGGACAGAGGAGGAATTGCCCACTCCGTGCGGGCGCCGGGTTCACAAACCTTCACTGCTGATATGCATTTAGCGGAAATCCTGCTTGCGCCCGTCAGCGGGATGGAGTTCAGGGGCGTCGGCAACCGGTGGCAGGACAGAGATGTTCAGGCGGGGACGCTGTTGATCGTTCCGGCGAATATTGAGGTTTTTGCCAACTGGTCCTCGGTGAAAGAAAGCGCAATCGTCGCTTTGCAGCCTTCCTACCTGCAAGACCTGGCCGCGTATGAAGATGAAGCGGTGGAGCTACAGTGGCCCACGCCGGTCAGGATCGATGCGTTTGCTCTCAACATCGCCCGGATGATGAAGGCGGAACTGATGCGCAAGGAGAGGGCAAGCCTGCACTATCTGGATGCACTTCTGACCCAACTCGGCATCCATCTGCTGCGCATGAACATACACGACAATTCGTCGGCAAAGGCAAAAGGCAAGCTCTCGAGCTACAATGCGAAACGCGTTCAGGCCTTCATGAAAGCGAACTTGTCGCGCAAGCTGACATTGGCCGACCTTGCGGCGGTATGCGAACTTTCCCCCAGCCATTTTGTAAATGCCTTCAAGGCGACGTTTGGTCAGTCACCTTATCGCTATCTTCTCGGTTTGCGCCTTGCTCATGCTGAAAAGCTGCTGGCCAGGCGCAATATGACGATCGTGCAGGTGGCACATCTCAGCGGGTTCTCGAGCCAGAGTCATCTGACGTCGGCAATGAGCAAGTACAGAGGAGAAACGCCGTTTAGAATTCAGGGCCGGGTCGGTAAATAGCTTCGATAATCAGGTGGTCGCACTATCATCTTCCGCGAAAGACACCTCCGAGCTTTCCTCTTGTACTGTCATCGCTACCGAATTTCAGGAGAAGCTAAAAAAAAACCGTAAGAATCTGAAATACAGCAGCCGGCAATTCTGGCTTATTTCCGTGGACGAAGATTGGGGATCAACCGCCGGGGGGTGCTGGTTGAGGGCGAAGGGCCTTCTTACAGCAGCGGCAGATCGGACGTGAAGACGGGATATCGGAGGGGATAGATCAGATGGACGGTTCAAAAGGCAGGTTGCAGTCCTTCGCCTGTAGGACGGCGCTCGGCGCCGCGGCGGACAATATGCGCTCATGAGCCGTGATGTGGCTGTGAGCATGCAGCAATCACGTTTCGATGCAGTCGGCCAAAGGGTCCGGCAGACATTCGAGCTTCTTGAAGCGCGCTATGGAGGCGAGCTCCCGGAAGCCAAGCGCGACATGATGCTTGCCAACTGCCTTTATGGTCTCACATCCGTGATCCACGCGAATGACGCGCCTGAGGCTCATCTGGCGGCGATCCGATCCTATTTAGAACAAGTGATTCCGGCTGAGCGGGCAGCAAAGGCGCTCAAGGCCACGCCCGCGCCGGATGACAGCTGGCTCGTCAGCGCGCTTGAGCGCATCGAAGCGATAGGCAAAAAGCACGGCCATGCGTTGCTTGCGCGAGGCGCCGGTGACGGCACATCCATTCCATTCACCAACAGAGATGCATCGGCGGCAGGGTCGGCGGAACCTGCTGCTGTCGAACACAGTGCGGTAGAGGAGATACTCACCCGATGACGTCCATGCGAGGAAAGATCAGCCGGCGTGAGCCGGTCAGTTTTGCAGGAAACTGGGTTGGCGGCGCGGACGGCAACAGCCGCTCGCAACGCCGCCGGTTGATCGCGGTGATGCGGATGGCGCATCGTGTGCTTGGCATGGGACGCAGACGGCTGGGTCTCGGCATTCTCGGCCTCACCACAATTGTCGCGCTCGGCCTTTCCGTGCCGGCGCAGGCGCAATATGCCGCCGGCGGCGGTTCGGCGACGGCTCCCAACTCCATCGCCATCGGCAACGCGTCGGCATCCGGATCAGGCTCGATCGCCGAAGGCGTCAACGCCAATGCCAGCGCCACCAACGCCATCGGGATCGGCGTCGGGGCGATCGCATCGGACGTCAACACGATCTATCTCGGCGCGCGCACGGTGCCGGGCACGGGCGCCACGGGCGGCGGAGCTATCGCAATCGGCACGGACGTAACAGCAAGCGACTCCTGGGCCGTTGCGATCGGGCTTCAGAGCGCAGCCTCAGGCCCGGCCGCTGTAGCACTGGGCCGCCTCAGCGTAGCGTCAAACAGTGCCGCCACCGCCGTTGGCAACCGCGCCCAGGCAACGGGGGACAGCGCGACCGCACTCGGTGCGCAGGCCTTGGCCATTGGTGCAAGCACCGTTGCCGTGGGCCAAGGTGCCGGCGCCGGATCTACCACGGGCAATGCCAGCTCCGTCGCGGTGGGCATTGCGGCCGGCACGCTCGTTCAAGGCGCACAGAATACCGCGTTGGGCGGTGGCATCGCCAGCGTGATGCGAGGCGCCGGTTCCGGCGTTACGGGGACGCGCAATATCGCCCTCGGGACCGGCGATGGCACCGTTGCCTACGATGCTAGCCTGTCGGCCTCCGCAGGCAGCCTGGTTACGGGCAGCGACAATGTCGCGATCGGAACCAATGCAGGCATCGGCGTCGCCGCCAACGGGACAACGTCGATCGGCCACAATGCCAAAGCCAGTCAGACCAACGGCACTGCCATTGGCTTTGGAGCCACCGCCACCGGCGTGAACGCCATCTATCTGGGCGGACGCACCGGCGCCGGAACGGGTGCTCTCGCTGAGAGCGCCATCGCTATTGGCACGGACGTGACGGCAAACGTGTCCGACGCCACCGCGATCGGGCGCGAAAGCGTGGCATCGGCCCAGTTCGCCGTCGCGATTGGGGTAAATTCCCGTGCGTCGGGCATCAGCTCGGCCACGCTCGGCCCCAACGCAGACGCTTCGGGCAACTTCGCGCTGGCCCTGGGCAATGCGGCCGTGTCGAGTGGTATCGGCTCGGTCGCGATGGGTTCGGGAGCGCAGGCCACGGCTATTACTGCCACGGCGATCGGCAACAATGCCAATGCCTCGGCGCTCAACGCGATCGCGATGGGCACCAGCACCGTCGCCGATGCCGAAGATGCCGTCGCCATCGGCAACGGCTCGACCGCGACCGGCGGCAAGGCGGTCGCCATCGGTTCGGGCAATTTCGCCAGCGGCGACGGCGCGGTGGCGATCGGCGATCCCAACACCGCCAGCGGCGACGGCGCCATCGCGCAGGGCAAGGACAACACCGCCACCGGCAACGGCTCGGTGGCCATGGGCAACACCAACATGGTGGGCGGCGGCGGCCAGGCGATCAGCACGCCCGGCACGGCGGCGCAGGGCGCCGTCGGCATCGGCTTCCAGAACACGGTCATCGGCCAGGGCAGCGTGGCGATCGGCAACACCAGCAGCGCGCTGGCGGCGGGTGCGGTCGCCTTCGGCGACACCGCGGTCGCCAATAATGCAGGCGACGTGGCGCTGGGTTCGGGTTCAGTTACCGCCGTGGCCGTCGGTACCCCAAGCGCCACCATCAATGGGACGACCTATAATTTCCAGGGCATCAATCCGGCCTCGACGGTCAGCGTCGGTGCACCGGGCGCCGAGCGAACCATCACCAATGTGGCGGCGGGGCGCATTTCCGACACCTCGACCGATGCCGTCAACGGATCACAGCTCTTTGCGACCAATCAGGCGATCACGGCGGTCGGGGGCGACCTCGACACCCTTGGCACGAGTGTATCGACGGCGCTCGGTGGCACGTCGGTCTATAATCCGACCACCAATCAGGTGACCGCGGGCCTTGCGGTCGGCAGCACGACCTATAACAGCGTGCAGTCCGCTCTGAGCGCGGTAAGCAGCACGGCTTCAGCCGGCTGGAACCTGCAAGCGAACGGCGATGCCGCGACGAACGTCACGCCGGGCGGGACAGTGCAACTGCTCAGCGGGCAGAACATCGCGATTACGCGCAGCGGAACGGACGTCACGATCGCCACGACGCCGGCCCTCACCGCTGACAGCCTGACGCTGTCGAGCGGACAGGTGTTCAACGCCTCCGGCCTTGACATGAACGGCACGGGCATCACCGGCCTTCTGCCCGGGACGATTTCCTCGACTTCGACGGAAGCGGTCAACGGCTCCCAGCTCTATGGCGTGTCCCTGAGCATCGCCAACGTTCTCGGTGGCGGCACCATCGTGAATCCCGATGGCAGCGTCAGCAGTCCGACCTACACGATCGCGGGCAATAGCTATACCACGATCGGCGATGCCTTCACCGCCGTCGACAACAGCCTGACGACCTTTAACGACGCCCTCAACGGCGGCGGCATCAAATATTTCCATGCTAATTCGACCCTCGCGGATTCAAATCCGATTGGCACCGATTCAGTCGCCATCGGCCCGCAGAGCGTCTCAACCGGCAACAACAGCCTTGCGGCCGGCCTGAACGCCCAGGCAGGTGCCGATGGTTCGCTCGCCATCGGTCAGAACACGCAATCGACAGTGCTTGGGTCCGTGGCATTGGGTGCGGAATCCGTGGCCGACCGCGCCGTCGCGCCGACCTCTGGCAGCATCATCTCTGGTACAGGCATTGTTCCCTACAACACAACCGACAAAGCCCTGCTCGGCGCGGTCTCGGTAGGCAATTCCACATCATACCGGCAGATCACGAATGTTGCTGACGGCACCGAGGACCAGGATGCGGTCACCCTTCGCCAGTTGAAGGGGGCGCTGACCTCGTTCGCAGTAACGCCCATCGAGTATTTCCACGCCAATTCCTCGGCTTCGGATTCCCTTGCTGTCGGTCTGGATTCGGTGGCGATCGGCCCGCGCACGACGGTCAACGGCGATAACGGCATCGGCATGGGCAATGGCGCCATCGTTCAGATGACGGCGCCAGGCGGTGTGGCCATCGGCCAGAACTCGACCGTCAATCTGGCTGACGGCATTGCACTGGGCATGAACGCAACATCGAATGGCATCCAGGCAACGGCGCTCGGTGCGGGCGCCACGGCCAATGAGCCAGGCAGCGTTGCTCTCGGCGCAGGCTCGACAACCGCCGCCGCTGTCGCGACCACCGGCACCACCATCAACAACGTGAACTACACCTTCGCGGGCACGGCTCCCACGAGCACGGTCAGCGTGGGTGATGTCGGCAATGAACGAACGATCACCAATGTCGCGGCGGGTCGGATCAGTGACACGTCCACCGATGCCGTCAATGGCAGCCAGCTCTACGCGACCAACCAGGCGGTCAACAGCCTGGGCAACCAGATCGGAAGTATCGGGCAGACCGCCGCCAATTCAGTACAGTATGATAATGTCTCCAATCCCGATGGATCAGTCACCAGGACAAATAATATTACATTGCAGGGCGGCGATCCGAGCGCTCCCGTACTGATCCGTAACGTGGCGGCGGGCGTGGAAGACAACGACGCGGTAAACGTCAAGCAATTGAACGACGGGATGGCGACCGCCCTGGCGTCGTCGAAATCCTATACGAACGATCAGGTGAAATTGGGGGTCGACGAGGCAAAGAGCTACACCGACCAGGTTGCCGGAACCACCCTGCAGCAGGCCAATGACTACACCGATTCCAGGCTCAGCCAGCTCAATATGGATATAGGTGACATCCGGCAGGAAGCGCGCCAGGCGGCGGCCATCGGGTTGGCTGCGGCGTCCCTGCGTTACGACGACCGGCCGGGCAAGCTCAGCCTGGCGGTGGGCGGCGGCTACTGGCGCAATGAGGGAGCGCTTGCGTTCGGTGCCGGTTATACCAGCGAAAACGGTCGCGTCCGCGCCAATGTTTCGGGGACGACCGCAGGCGGCGCATGGGGCGTTGGGGCCGGCCTCAGCGTGACCTTGAACTGAGGCGGGACGGCATGGGCAAGTGGCGGGTTCCCGCATATCCGGAAAGCGCTCGCTTGTCCCGAGCAATCGCCGCGGTGACATGCAGAAGGTGTCGAGCCGGCACAGGGCGTCTTGTCCTCCTTGCAGGAGCCTCCCTTCTTCTGGTTGGCGGTGCTTATGCCGCCAGCCAGGAGACGGCGGCCTATAGAATTAAGCCGTCGGAGGTGGCGGTGCCGCAAGGCGTTCCGCTGGGCAGCTACCGGCGGATCATCCGCCCCTTCGAGAACTGGGATCTCATCTGTGATGAGGACCTTCAGGCCAAACGCAGGGTGTGCAACATCAGCCAGTCCTTCATCGATCAGAAGAGCGAACTCGTGTTCAGCTGGTCCCTGGCTGCTGATGAGAAGGGTAAGCCATTCATGATCTTGCGCGCACCCCCGCAGCTTGGCACGGGGAGCAAGATCTCCCTCGGATTTGCCGGGCGCAAAAAACCTGTTGATGTCCAGTTAAACGCATGCGACAGCACAATCTGCCTCAGCTATCTGCCCGTCGGCCCGATTATTCGGCAGCAGATCGAAAGCGAGGGCAGCGTCAAGATTTCCTATTCAATGCCTTCGGGCGCAAATATCAGCCTTGATGCCCCATTCAAAGGCCTCAAGGCCGCACTGTCGGCCATCAACTAGCGAGAACCAAATGACCCGCCAATCCATCCAGGACCGGATACTGACCGCCTCACAGAACTCGGGGCAGGAAGAGTCGCTGACTGTACTGCCGCCAGCGCCCCGTACGACTTGGCGGGCTGTGCGATATATCGCGCTTGCCGGTGCGTTCGCAGCCGTGGTCGCCGGCGCAGTTGTCCTCTCGTTCCGTTTCTATCCGGCACTTGGGGAATTTGTCGCGGGCACGGCCTCGGCGCAAGCACAAGCACCCGCTGAAAGCAAGCCGGAAGAGGCCGGCACTGCCGGGGCCACCAGACACCTTTTCAAAAGCACGCCAGCCAGGCTGGTATCCGCACCTGCGCCAATGTCTTCGCTGCGCTCGGGCAGGCGTTGACCCTTGGCACGACCTATACCGAGCAAACGCAGTGGAACACGTCAGCGCCCGATGCGCATCCGGTGCAGGCTATCGCCGGAATGACCTATGACCTGCCCGATTACAAGGCGCAGGCAGCGGGAGTGGTGTTCGCTTCACCGGTAGGAAAGGGCTGCGAAGGTGGCTTCGTGCGGGTGGCCCCGTTCCAGAAGTCCTGTCAGGATATCATGCAAACTCTTCCGAAGGGCAGCGTCCTGGCGGACAACCTTTCCAATACGATGCTTTTCAATCTGGCCAACGATGGCGGTCAGGCTCTTCTGGTTCCAACCGGAAACAGCTGTGTTGTCGTCTCGGTGGCCAGGATGGCCGGATAAGGACCGGATTCCGTGATATCGACCGGCATCAGCTTGGGAGTACGAATATGCCGATAAACCGTTGTCTTTGGCTCGTCGCGGTCGCCGTCTTTGCTGGCCTTCCCGTCGGCAATGCCGCGGATCTGGTGATGCCTGCGCCTGAGCCTGCGCTTGAGGAAAGCGGGATTTGGGGAGCGATAGCCTTTTCACCCGTAGACGGGCGGCACGGTTTCTTCTGGGGCGCCGACAAGCGAAAGGAAGCCGAAGATGCCGCGCTTGAGCATTGCGAAAATGCGGACGGTCGGGCTTGCAGCATAGTAAAAGTATTCCGCAACCATCGTCATTGGGACGATGACGACGGTACGGGTTTTCCGTATGAGCATTGCGCTGCCCTTTCGGTAAGCAAGACCGGCCATGCGGAAAGATCGTCCTGGGGTGCCGCTTCGGCAACGACACGTCGTGAAGCCGAGCAGCACGCGATAGATCAGTGTGGAGGCGAAGAAAAGCAGTGCAAGATTCGTGAATGGGTCTGTACATAGCTTAGATGTTTAAGCCCGGGATTAAACATCTAATTATCTCGCGATTGCCTCTGTTTCTGGCACCAGATCGCTGAAAAGATGAAGAGTATGGCTTCAAAAGCAAGAAATTGAAAATGTTTCAATTTCTTGCAGTCCCATTGCTTACACAGCCATTCCCTTGGCGAGAAACAGCGTGGTCCGGGCAAGTACCTGGCAGCCGGCAATCGCGTGTTTTGGTTCGACGTATTCCGCCTCATTGTGGCTCAGTCCGTCCCGGCAGGGCACGAAGATCATCGCGGCGGGCGCCACACGATTAACGAACAGCGCGTCGTGGAATGCACCGGACAAGATTCGCGTGCTTTCGAAACCCTTTTCCGTCGCTGCCCGCTCGATCGCGCTCTGCAGATCGGTGGAAAACGTACAGGGCGGCATGTCGAAGGACCGGGAGATCGCGGCCGAGCACCGCTGCCGCTCCGCCTCGCTCCTGACGATGGAACTCACGCGGTTTTCGAGTGCGTCCAGCCGTCTCGGATCGGTATGCCGTATGTCCACTGTGCACCGCGCCACCTCGGGGATCGCATTGACAGAACCGGGACCGGCGGAAATGCGCCCGACGGTGAAACGCGCGTCGGGGTCCGACGGCATGATGCTTTCGTGAAGGTTCGAAAGCGCGGCTGTCAGGGCGCGCAACGGATCGCGCCGATAGACCAGCCCCGTCGTGCCGGCATGCGCCGTCTGACCCGTCACGGTGACGTCCAGCCAGCGTGTTCCTTGTATGCCGCCGACGACGCCAATCGGGATATCGTTCGCTTCCAGCGAAGGCCCCTGCTCGATATGAACCTCAAGATAGGCATGGATCGGAAAGCCCAGCGGAACCATCGGCGCTTCCGGCAGGCTTTCGATCGTCGATTTCAGTTCGCTGGCCAACGCAGCCCCGTCCGTCGCCAGCTTCTCTTGCCACTCGGCGGGGATCCCGCCGGCCGCGAACGCCATCGATCCCATGCAGCCCGGAGCGAAACGGCAGCCCTCCTCGTTGGTCCAGGCCACGACGACGACCGGTCGGCCGGTTTCGGTGCCGGCATCCTCCAGGCTTTCCAGCACCTCGAATGCCGACAGCGTGCCGAGCGCGCCGTCGAAACGTCCGCCGGCCGGCTGGCTGTCGAGATGGCTGCCGATCATCAGCGGCGGCAGGTTTTCGTCACGCCCGGCCCGCTGGATGAAAAGGTTCGCCATCGGATCCTGAAAAACCGAAAAGCCCCTCGCCCATGCCAGTTCCGCCAAAAGCCGCCGTGCCCGGCGGTCTCCCTCCGTCAGCGCCTGACGATTGACGCCGCCCTTCGGCGTAGCGCCGATCGCCGCGAAAGCCTCGAGCCTGCGATTGAGACGGTTGCCATCGATCTCGACCATGCATCTTTCCTCAGAGATAGGGAGCGTCGTGGAAGGCGATTTCGAGCGCCTGCGCCTTGCCGAAGATGCCGGAAAGTCGCGAGCGTTCCTCGGGCGCCATCCCCTCGCCCGCGCTATCGAGTTCCGCCTTCAGCCACAGGGCCTGGGCGGCGAAATCCTCGTGTGCGTGGAGATCCACCCATTCCCTCAGCAGCGGATCGCTGATTGGGCGACGTGCTGCCTCCTTTGACCAGATCCAGTACATCCACTCGGCCGCGAACATCGCAGCGACCGTGTCGAGATAGCCGCCGTCGCGGGAGATCGTCAGCATGCCGTTTCGGAAGGCCGCAACCTCCCGAATGGACGTGTCGGAGGCTGCCGGGTCGATGCCGCGCTCGATGAAAGTCTTCTCGAAATAGGCGATCTGCTGGTTTGCCAGCGCATCCAGCACGCCGATCAGCCAGCGCTTCTGGGCGATCGTTCCGGCCTTCGCCGCGGCGAAGGCGAAAATCGAGATCGCCGTGTCAACGAAGGCTCCTTCGAACACGAGATACCGCTCGAACACCGCCTTCGGCAGACGATCGCCCTTGATGTCCTCGACGAAACGGTGGCCCACCATCGCGTCGAGGACGGCCTTGTTCTCGCGCAGGATCTGCTCGGAAAGCGTCTCGGTCATCTCAGGCTCCCAGCGCCGGGCGGGCGGCTTCGACGAAGGCTTTCACGCGGGCCGGCTCGACCGGGTTCCACCAGACGCCGCCTTCCTTCAACGAGGACGCAACGATGACGCCGTCGGTGCGCTTGAGAATCTCGACGATATTCTCCTCGGTGACGCCCGAGCCGACCAGCAGCGGCAGGTGGGTCGCCGCGCCGATCGTCTCAATCTCCTCGACGGTCGCGGAATTGCCGGTGCGCTGGCCGGTGGCGATCACCGCATCGGCGTCGAAGAAGGCGAGGTCGCGGGTCAGCTCCTCGATCGTCCGATCCGCCGTGATCGCATGCGCACCGTGCTTCACATGGCTATCGGCGAAGACCTTGATGTGCTCGGCGCGCAGCAGGGATCGATAGCGCATGGCTTCCGCCGCCCGGCCTTCCATGAAGCCCTCATTGGCGACATAGGCGTTGGCCCACTGGTTGACGCGGATGAACTTGGCGCCGCCGGCCATGGCGACGGCAAAGGCCGGAATCGGCGCGTTCGCCAGCACGTTGATGCCGATCGGGCTTCCGGTCGCCTGGCGGATGCGGTCGGTGACGACGGACATGAAGGCTGAAGTCTCCGGGCCGATATCCTCCGGCTTGGAGAACGGAATGTCGCCGTGGTTCTCGATGATCAGGCCGTGCATTCCGCCGCCGATCAGTGCTTCGGCGTCTCGCATCGCCGCATCGTAGATCGTGTCCATCAAAGCCCCGCGATAGCGGGGCGCGCCTGGAAACGGCAGGCAATGGATCATTCCGATCAGCGCCTTGTCAGTGCCGAATATTTCCCTTATGGCGCTGGAATTGTTATCCGATATCGTCTGCATTTTTCATCCTCTCCAAGGCCAGTCATGTCTGTCCAGATGCGTGCCCCTGCCAGAGCTCATGTAATCGGCAACGTCGCCGTCGACGAAACCATATCCGTGTCTACCATGCCGGAAGCCGGGGCTTCGATCCTTGGTCGCGAAGAGACGCACGACCTCGGCGGCAAAGGTGCGAATCAGGCTGTGGTCATGGCCCGCACCGGCCTCTCCACCACCCTAATAGCGGCCGTGGGCGAGGATTTCCGCGCCCAGACCATTCGCGATCAACTGGCGCCGGAGCCGGTCGAGGCGAAACTCATCGCGCTTGCCGGCCGTTCCAGCGACTTCTCCATCATCTTCACCACCCCGGACGGCGAGAACGCCATCGTCACCACCACCGATTCCGCCGGCTCGCTGGCGCCGGAGGAGGCGGTCGCCGCCCTCGACAGCGCCGTTGCCGGCGACCTCATGGTCTTGCAGGGCAATCTCGGCGAGGCGACCACCCGCGGCCTGCTTGAGGAAGCACGGCACCGCGGCCTCGTCACCGCCTTCAACCCTTCGCCACTCCGGCCCTACTTCGCAGAGCTCTGGCCGCTCGTCGACATCGCATTCCTGAACCGCGGCGAAGCCCAAAGCCTCACCGGCTCCTCCGACACCACCGCGACCGAACGGCTGCTGCAATCCGGCGTGCGCCAGGTCGTGCTGACGCTGGGCGGTGATGGAGCGATGCTCGCGAGCCGGGGCGCCGAGATCGCCACCATCCCCGCCATCGCCGCCGACGTCGTCGACACCACCGGTGCCGGCGACACGTTCATGGCCGTGGCGCTTGCCTCCGCCGCGCTGCGCGGTGTTGAGCTCGACAGCCGCGCCATCGGCCATGCCGCATCCGCTTCCGCTCTCACCGTCAGCCGCCGTGGCACCCGCTCGGCCTTCCCGAGCGCCAATGAGCTGCGGGCGATCCTGGCGCGCTGATACGCGCCGGACGCCGTCCCTACCTCAGCGGCTCTCGCTCAGCCATCCCAGGATGTTCTTCCAGAGGCGGCCATAGCCTTCCCATTCGCAGAACGCCGGCGACAGCCAGTGCGGACCGATGTCGGATGTCCAGGCGGCGCTGCGGCCCTTGCCGAAACTGCCGGTGACGAGCAGCGGGTGGCCGCCCTGGTCTTCCGGCAGTCGGGCGACGACCTCGACATCGGCGCGGTCGCGCACCTCCACCTCGTTGACGCCGAGCAGCAGCGGCCATTCGCCGTCCATGCCGGCAACCGTCGGATGGTGCTTTTTGGTAACGACGGCGATGGCTCCTTCCGGAATCTCGACCCGGTCGTCATAGGGAAGGCAGGTCACCGGCAGCACGTCCTCGACGGCCGTGCGGCGCCAGCGGGCCTTGCCGTCGATGCCCTGGAACGAGAAATAGCCGCCGACCATCAGCAGGCCGCTGCCCTTTTCGACCCAGGCCTTGATGAGCTTCAGGCGGTTCGGCACTGTCTTCGAATGCAGCCAGACCGCCGGCGGCAGCAGCAACGAATTCGCCCCGATGTCGGACAGGATGATCACGTCGTAGACGTCGAGACCTTCCATATCGAAGGGAAACTTTTCCACCGCCTCGTGGGCCGGCATATAGGTGAGCTCGTATTCGCTGCCCTCCAGCGCCTTGACCAGCGGCTCCGCGCCGAGATGAAAGGTGACGCTGCCGAACTGGTCGAAGCCTTTGTAGTGGATGGCGGAGCTGACCCAGCTCTCGCCGACGAGAAGGACTTTCTTGGTCATGATATTTCCGTTTCTGTCGTCGTGTGGGTGATCAGGCCAGGGACTCAAACACCGATCTCGGATTGTCGCGCATGAGAACGTCGAGCTGTGCGTCGCCGACCCCGTGCCGCTTCAGGCGAGGCAAGAAATGCTTGAGAATGTAGGCATATCCGTTGCCGCCGTATCTGGTCAGCATCATCTTCAGGAAGACGTCGTGGGAGAGCAGGATGCGGTCGATATGCCCCCGCTCGATCAGTTTGACGATGGCGCGGGCCGCCTCCTCGTCGCTCGGGCACTGCACCTGCTGGTCGGCATAGAAGAAATCCATGCCGATCATGTCGTATTCCAGGAAAGCGCCGCGCGCAGCGAGTTCTTCCTGATAGCCGAGGTCGTCATGCGACGGGTTCATGTGGCAGAGCACCACATGGCGAAGCTCCGTCCCCTCCTCTTCCGCGATGTCGAGCACCTTGTGGCCAAGGCGGAACCAGCCGGGCAGATGCACCATCAGCGGCAGACCGGTGCGCGCCTGCGCCTGTGCCGCCGCCCGCAGCGATTTCTCTTCCTGGTCGGTGAAATCCGACGACACGCCGATCTCGCCGATCAGTCCGACCTTGGTGTCGGTGCCGTCGACGCCGACGGTCGCCTCCTGTACGATCTCGTCGGCGATCTCGTCGATCGTCATTCCAGCCACCTTGGCGGGATGGGAGGAGCCGAGATAGTAGCCGGCGCCCATGACGATATTGAGCCCGGACGCCTGCGAGATACGCTTAAGGGCACGCGGATCACGGCCGATCCCCCGGCAGGTCGGCTCCACCACCGTATGCCCACCATGCCTGGCCAAATCCCTGAGCTCCGCGATCGCGAGAGGCTCGTCGTCCAGCGTGATGTTGTGCTTGTTGACGAAGGGATCTTGGCGCAGCTCGCCCAGGATCTCGATGCAAACGAAGCTGTCGGCGAGATATTGCCGCTCCGCGGTCTTCGGCGCATGCCACCAGCAGCGGCAGTCATTGAGGATATGCTCATGCATCAGGGTGATGCCGAGATCGGAGGCGGAAATCGGCCCCGTCACCGTCATCACCTTGCCCGAGCGAACGTGGGCTTCGGAAAGGTCCTGACTCATCGCACACTCACGCCTTTCTCCCGCCGAAGCGGAAGTTGGTGGTGAAGATCCTGGTATTGAGCCAGATCGCCACGAGGATGATTGCGCCCGTCACGATCTGCGTGAAGAAAGGCGAAATGTGCATGAGGATCAGCCCGTTGCCGATGACGGCGATCGTCAGCGTGCCGAGCACGGTCCCGAGAATGCTGCCGCGTCCGCCCATCAGCGAGGTTCCCCCGAGCACCACCGCCGCGATGACCTGCAGCTCGAAGCCGACCGCCGCATTGGACGAGCCGGAACCCAGACGCGCGGCGATGAGAAGGCCTGCCAGCGCGCAGGCGACGCCGGACACCATATAGACCGACGCGACAATCCATTTCGCCGGCATACCGACCCGGCGCGCGGCCTCCAGATTGGAGCCCACGGCCACGACCTGCCGGCCGTATTTGGTATAGGCGATGATCACGTAGCCGATCGCGGCCATCAGGATCGCGATCAGCGCGGGCACGGGCATGCCGAGCAGTTCGCCGCGGCCGAGCCAGAAGAAGCCAGGCGCGTCTTTGATCGGGATCGAATAGCCTTGCGTCAGGTAGAGCGCGAAACCGCGCAGGATCGACAGGCCGGCGAGCGTCACGATGAACGCCGGAATGCCCTGATAGGCGACGAACCAACCCTGTGCGATCCCCAGAAGGGCGCCGAAGGCGATCATGCCGATCACCACCACCGGCCAGGGAAATCCCATCGCTATGATGATCGCCGCGACCGCGTTGATGAGCGCCACCTGCGAGCCGACGGACAGGTCGATGCCGCCGGTGATGATGACGAGCGTCATCGCCACCGCCACGACGAGGATGGGCGCCGCCTGCCGCACGACGTTGAGGATGTTGCCGAGCGTCAGGAACGTGTCCGTGGTGGCGGAAAAGAACACCAGGCAGGCGACGAAGAACACGGCGATCGACAGGACCTGCGCGTGTTCGGAGAGAAAGTCGGCGACCGGCGATCCGGCCGCCCGTTCGGTATAGGCGGTCAATGCCTTTGCCCTCCTACAATAAGCTGCACCAGGTCCTGCAGGTCGGTCTTGCCGATGTCACGCTCGGCCACCTTGGTTCCCTCGTACATGACGGCGATGCGGTCGCAGACACGGAAGAGATCCTGCAGCCGATGGGTGATCAGGATTACCGAGACGCCCTTCGCCTTGACCCGATTGATCAGGTTGAGCACGGCTTCCACCTCCGCCACCGCGAGCGCCGACGTCGGCTCGTCCATGATCAGGATCTTGGGGTTGAAGGAGGCCGCACGCGCGATCGCGATCGCCTGACGCTGGCCGCCCGAGAGCTTCTCCACCTTCGCGCCGAGACGCGGGATACGGATTTCGAGCGCTTCCAGCATGGCGCGGGCCTCCGTCACCATGCGCGGACGGTCGAGGAACGGTCCTTTGGTCAATTCACGGCCGAGGAAAAGATTGCCGACGACATCGATGTGGTCGCAGAGACTCAGGTCCTGGAACACCATTTCGATGTTGCGGTGGCGGGCATCGGCGGGTCCGTTGAAGCGCACCTCCTGCCCGTCAACGGAGATCGATCCGCTATCCGGGATATAGGTGCCGGAAATGACTTTGGTGAGGGTCGACTTGCCAGCGGCGTTATCGCCCACCAGGCCGAGGCATTCCCCCGGATAGATGTCGAGATCGACGCCGCGAAGCGCCTGGTGCGATCCGAACGTCTTGCGGATTCCCTTCAGCGAAATTCGTGGCCGGCGCATGACGCCTTCGCCGGACTGCCGGGGGAGAGTTTCTCCTCCCCCGGCCCCTGTGACAGCGGTCGGGAGCTGTCGGTCAGACATCATTTGAAGACGGCCCGATAGGGTTCGACATTCTCCTTGGTGACAACGGTGATCGGCACCGAAATGGTCCTTTCGACCGTGCCACCGTCCGAAATCGTCTTCAACGCGTCCACCGCCGCCGCGCCCATGGCGGCCGGGTCCTGCTGGATCACGGCGGTCACGTAGCCCGCGTCGATACCGGCGATCGCCTGCGCAGTGAGATCCCAGCCGAAAATCTTGACGTCGGACTGCTTGCCCTGGCTCTCGACTGCAGCGATCGCCCCCATGAGGGCCGGTTCGCCGGTGGCGTAGATGGCCGTCATATCCGGGTTGCCGGTGATGAGGTTTTCGGCCGCAGCGAGCGCGTTGTCCTGAATGTTTTGACCGTCGACGACGCCGGCCGTCGTGATGCCCTCGACACCATTGACGGTCTTCTCAAAGCCTTCCTGCCGGACGTTCTGGATGAAGGAATTGAGCGCGCCGACGACGCCGTATTTGGCCGTTCCGCCCATGTCGCTCTTCACGTAGTCGAGGAAGAACTTACCCATGTCGGCGCCGGCCTTGGCATTGTCGACTCCGATCTGCGCCTTTTGCGGGCCTTCCGGCAGGATGGCGTCGATTGCGACGACCGGAATACCGGCGGCGGCAGCCTGCTGCACGGCCGGCATGATGCCGTTGACGTCAATGGCGACAACCGCGAGGCCATCGACCTTCTGCTGGATATAGGTTTCGATCGCGCTGTTCTGTGCGGCCGGATCGTTGTTGGCGTTGAATATCACCAGCTTGACGCCAGCGGCGTCGGCGGCCTTCTGCGCACCCTCGTTCATCTGGTTGAAGAAAAGGGCCTGTTGGTTGATTTGGACAAGAGCAAAGGTTTTCTCAGCGGCCTGGGCCATGGCTCCGAGGGGAATGCTGGCAAAGGCAGTCGCGGCCAGGACAGTCAAAATCCTGCGTGTCAGAATAGTCATGTGTTCGTCCTCTGGTTAGGTTCATAGTCGTTGCTTTTTTATTTTCGACGGCGGTGCAACGGAGTTCCGCACGACGATTTCGACCGGCAGCAATTCTTCTGTCCTGAGGCTTTCAGTTTCCTGCCAGTTTGTTTCTAGAAGCAGTGCCAGACCGCGTTCGCCGAGCGCCCGCACGGGCTGACGTATCGCGGTCAGAGGCGGGGCAAAAAGATGCAGCGGCCCGACGTCATCGAAGCCGATAACGGAGACTTCATCGGGAATGGAGATACCTTCGGCCAACAGCACTTCGATCAGCCCGATCGCGATCTCGTCCGAACTAGCGAAGATCGCGGTGGCTGAATTCTCTTCATCAAGGAAGCGGCGGGCGGCCTCCCGGCCGAAATCGACCGTGAAGCTGCCGTCGTACCGAATCACCTGGAAGGGCTCCCCTCGTTCCCGCAGGGCACGTTCGAGTCCCAAGGATCGCCGGCGGGTGCTGATCATGTCCTGCGGTCCGCCAATACAAAGGACGCGTCGATGCCCATGATCGGCGAGATGCCGGCCCGCAAGATAGCCGCCCTGCTCGTTGTCGGAAAAGAGCTTCGGCACCATTGCGTTTGGCACATCCTCGTCGACGATGACGACTTTACCGGTCTGGTTGATCAGCGTGGCCAGCTCTCCGTCATCGGGATGGTTGGTGACGAAGATGAGCCCGTCGACATGGTTGCGGGCAAGCGCCGTGACATAGGAGATTTCCCGGCCTGGCCGGTTGAGCGTAACGTGCAGGGAAAGGGCCAGGCCGCGCCTGTCCGCCTCCTGTTCGACCGCTGATACCAGCGTCGCGAAAAACGGATTGGCGATATCCGGCACCACTAGCCCGATCGTATCCGAGCGACCCCGGCTGAGGCGCCGCGCGTGGGGATTGGGCTCATAGCGAAGGTCGCGGATCGCCTTGTCGATGCGCTGCTTGGTTTCGGCCGGAAGCTGGAGTGAGCCGTTGAGGAGACGTGACACGGTCGCCACCGAAACGCCGGCAGCTTCTGCAACATCCTTCAGACTGGTGGCACGCTTGGCAGACATGATGTTCCGATCACAGGCGCCTTATCATCGAATTGTAAAGCGCTTTACTAAACCGCTTTACAATGACAGTGTTTCAACAGCTGTCAAGCATCAATAGTAGGCACGCTGAAAAAGTAGTCACAATGTGAAGTCGCGACAGCCTCAGTGCCTTGATGTCTGCTCTTGGGCGACGCCTGCCTTGTCGCTTTCCATCCCTCCCCCGTTCAGAATCTGAGGCAGGGCGCAGTATGGCGGCTTGAATGGCAGGGAACTCCGCTACCCGAAATCTCAAGACTTTGAACCAAGCGATACTATGACGTTGAATCGCCTCAGCCTGAGGAGCGCTCCACGCGCATTTGATTGGGAGATGACAATCGGCGCCTTTCCGAGTGGAAGGGCGCCGATTACCTTTTCAGAAGTCCGGAAGGTCTGTCTCACTCCGCGGGAACTGGCACACCCTCTATCGGTTTGCGCGACTTGTAGGAAATCGATGCGTCATAAAACTCGTCGGCCAGTCTGGCATCGATTTTTGTCAGCAGGCTCACGCCGACGAAGATCAACGTCGAGACCGGTAGTGCCAGCACGCCCGCGTTGAGCCCGAAGAGCTTATTGCCCGTCAGGTACATCCAGACGACGAAAGCAACGCCGCCGAGGATCGAAGCAAGCGCTCCTGCCGCCGTGCCACCCCGCCAGAAGAAGGCCCCCACGATCGCCGGGACAGTGACCAGCAGTCCCACCGAAGCCGCCACCGACAGGATGGCGATCATCGAGAATTCCATCGCGGCGAAGACCAGCGAGACGATGGAGATCACCGGTATGATGAGCTTTCCGACAAAGAGCTGGCGGCTGTCGCTGGTGTCGTGGGTGATGTTACCCCAAACGTCGCGGGAGAAGACCGACGACAGTGTCAGAAGGATGGAATCGATGGTGGAAACGGCGGCCGCGAGGATGCCAACCATCACCATGACGCCCAGCACCGGCGGGACGAAGTCCGACGCGAGCAGGGTCGATGTCGCCAGATCTCCTTTTTCCAGCTCAGGGAAGGCGACGAATGCCGAGAAGCCCCATAGCACTGACACGATGGTGTAGATGAAACCAAAGCAAAGGAAGATGATCAGCATACGCCTCAGAGCCTTGAGAGACGCGGGCATGTAGAGCCGCTGGCTGACTTGCGGATTGGAAATGGCGAAGAAGAACCACGGAATGGTCAGGCCAAGGAACGTGGTGAAGCTGAACAGGCCAGGTCCCGGCACCTGCAGCAGCTCCGGCTTGGTCTGGCTGATCGCGGCAAACAAGCCGGAGAAGCCGCCGAGCTCGATGATGACAAGGCCGCAGACCAGAACGGAGGCGATGATCATCATCAGGGCCTGCAGGCTGTCCGTCCACATGACCGAGCGGATACCGGCCACGTAGGAGAAGATGATGGCAAGAACAGTGGCGATGACGACGCCCCAGAGAAAGGGAATTCCGCCACCGGTCATGCCTGACAGGAGATAGCCGACGCCGGAGAGCTGCACGGCTGAATAAGGGATCAGGAAAACGAGGCTCACCAGCCCCGCGGCAACGGCAACCCAACGGCTTCCATAACGAGTGCCCAGCATTTCATAGGGCGTGACGAAACCATATTTTTTACCCACGGCCCAGAAGCGGGGGCCGAATATGGCGACCAGCGAGACGCCCGCGAAGTAGATTATCTCGAAGCCAAGCGCACCGACGCCGCCTTTGAAGGTGAGGCCGGCAAGGCCGATCATCATGAAGGCGGAATAGGTTGTCGCCGAATAGCTCAGGGCGGACAAGATACCGCCCATGGAGCGGTCGCCGAGGAAGTAGTCGGACATCGTGGCGGATTTGCCGCTTCGCGAGATGTAGGCGACCACGAACGAAGCGATGACATAGAGGACGAGCCCCCAGACGACGAGTGTAACGCTCATGCCTCGTCCCCCTCGAAATCGCTGGTGGCAAGGATATTGAGAATGATGATGGCGACACCGGCCGCGCACCAGAACAGAAAGGCGCCATACCAAGCAACCACGGAGGACAGCAGGGTATAGGGCACCACGTAACAGGCGAGGACGACCAAGCCTATGAGCAGTAGCGCTGTTTTCGACATTACTTTATCCCTCTAGAGAATAATGGATGTTCCGCCCGCCTTGTGATCTGCGGGCTGGAACAGTGTGGTCGACCGTATCGGCCGAACGGGTCAGAGCGTGGCGAACCAGCGCTCGATATCTGCTGCGTCGGTGACGTCGGCGTATTTTTGGGCCATGTCGTACAGATTGGCATCGTGCGGGGCCTTGGCCCGGTCACCGCAACAATCGGCCGGCACGAGAACGTTGAAACCCGATTGAACGGCATCCACGACGGTCGCCCGCACACAACCCGAAGTCGTTGCCCCTGTTACCACCAGCGTGTCCACGCCGGCGCCGGTGAGTAGGGCTGCGAGGGCCGTTCCGTGAAAGGCCGAAGCGCCCTTCTTGGTGATGACAGAATCGCCGGGCTGGATGCCTGTCGCCATGTCGATTTCGACAAGCCGGCTACCCTCGACCAGCGCCGCCATTCCCGAAGCCTTGCGCAACCACGGCAAAAGGGCAATCTCGCCCGGATGATAGGCGATCGTCGTGTAGATAACCGGAAAACCCCGGTTGCGGGCAATATCTGTTAACCGGCGTGTCGCGGCGATCTGCGCGGACATCTCCGAGGCGGTCGGATAGATGGTGTCGGTAAATCCGTAAGTGAAATCAACGACAATGATCGCTGGCGCTGAGCCGCGTGGCACTGGCTGGCCGAACCCGGCTGCCTTGTAGACCTGTTCCTGTGACATGTGGATCCCTCTCCCAAACGAGCTTCCGATCAGGCGCGCTCCATCTGGATATCCTTCACGACGATGTCCCCGTCGATTACGACGGGCTCCCCATCGAGGAAGAGAGAGCATCCGCGCATCGGAATATCGAGATGGCAGGCAGTGTCATTGGGACCGCCCAGTTCGTTGTTCGGGCCGGTGGAGAACATCACATTGCCATAGAAGCTGCGTGGTTCCATGCCCATGCCGCCCGGGAAGGCGCCGGGTAAGAGGTTGTGCCATTTGGCATTGGGATTCATGCCCCAGCCGACATGGCTCATGCCCATGCCCCTCGGATCGTTGAAGGAAGCCATATAGGACTTGACCAATTCAGCATCCAGACCGCCGCGGATATCGGTGACCCAGCCTTTTTCGATCGTGTAGATGATCGGCTCGCGCACATAGATGTTCTGCGGCAGGAGGATGTCGCCGGGTGCCACCACGATCTGGCCGTCAACGCCGTCATCATCGCCACCGGTGAACACGAAGCCCGACGGCCAGTGATCCCAGCGGCCTGGCTCGTCCGTACAGGCATATTCGGTCACGGTCGGGTAGACGTTGAGCTTATAGGTCACGTCCGTCCCATGGGGCGAGGTGATCCGCATCACCTTGGCCTTTGACAGCAGCTCACCGGCAATCTCCACCTTTTCCCGGATCTCCTTGGTCGGAAGCATGCGGGCCAGAAGTTCCGGCGGCTCGACTGCGGTCAGGATACGCGTGCCAGCGGCCTGGATGGCCATCTGCTCGGGCGAGAAGAGAAGGAAAATGCAATCTATCAGCATATCGCAGGACTTCAGCGCCTCGACCGCATCCGGCATGGCGGCAAGTCCGGTCACACCAACGTTCCAGCCGCCGGTGGGCAGCGGCGCAGGCAGGCGCATGTGATACATCAGGGCGCCCAGGCGCTGCCCTGCCGCCATGAAGGCATCGGCATAGTCCAGCCGCTCGTTGCCCTGGGTGAGAACGACGAGTTTCTCGCCTTCACGCACGCCCGACATCTTGAGCTGATGCAGGCAGATCTCGGTAAAACTGGCGTGATCCATTTCGAGTTCCTTTCAGTTCTTGTCAACCAGGGAGCGGAAATCCATGACCGCTGCGAGGAAACCCTCAAGATCGTCCCATGGGATCATATGCCCCGCCTTCTCGACGATACGGGTCTCGATAGTCGGCGCGAGCGTCCTGATCTCCTCGATATCCTCATTTCCGATAACCGCAGCGCCGCCCGCCACGACAAGGCGCATGGGCAGCGAGAGGTGCGGCAGATCGACATGAATGTCATCCTCGTGGAAACCGTCAAAGGCGGTACGGATGGCATCAAGCTGGCAGGTATGCAGCCATTCGGCTCTCAGGGCATTCTGTTCTTCCGTCCATGTCGGACAGAAGTGGCGCATCTCCTCCGCGGAACAGCCTTTGCAGGCCATGAGGATGGAATCCTCGTACCAGGCCCATGCGGACGGATAGGGCCGACGACCGGGGCCGGAAACCGGGGGATCGACCAGAACGAGGCCGGAGAAAGCCGCGGGAGCCTGACGGGCTGCGCGGATCGCGATGCGTGCGCCCATGGAATGCCCAAGCACCACCGGTCTGTCCAGGTTTGCAGCTTCCGCCACTGCCACCGCATCGCCGGCCATGGCATTCAGAGAATAGTCGAGATCACCGGCTTCGCTCAATCCGCGGCCGCGCACGTCGAGCACATGTACATCGAACGCCTCACTCAATCGCTCCGCGACAAAGCCCCAGGTGATGGCCGGCGAGGTGATTCCGGGAACGAGAAGCATCGTCGGCCCTGCCCCTGCAAAGTGCAGGAGGTGATGCCGGATGCCGTTTGCATGAACGTTATAACCGCGTGCCATCCTCGCCACTCCTCAGTACGCGCCGGACAACAGCGTACCGCCGCCAGGAACGCGTGTATCGAGACCGAGAGCGTTGAGCATCTGCCAGGTGGTGGCGATGGCTGCCGTCAGAACGGGCTTGCCGGTGACCGCTTCGGCGATAGGAACTGCCGGCAGGGACGGCATTTGCACGCAGGCCGACAACACCACGGCGTCCACATCGGACGTGTCCATTTCCTTCACAATTCCCGGCAGCTTCATGGGGTCATGGGCCGCGACGGCAAGATTGTCCTGGATTTCCAGCGCGCGCCAGGTGGCGACCTCGATACCCTCGTTTCGGATATAATCGACGACCATTTCGGTCAGCGGCTTCATGTATGGGGCCACGACCGCAACACGTTTTGCATTGAGGGCCTTGATGCCCTGGATCAGCGCGCCGGCCGAGGTGATGACCGGTGCAGCCGCGCCATTGTCACGTGTAATGCCGTGCAGGCGGTCAGCCGAAACACAATGATAGCCATGCCCCATCGACATGATCGCGACGAGACACGCATAACCCATCACATCCACCTTCGCGTCCGAGAGCTCCAGCGCGCAGCGATCGGAATCGGCGTCCATCGCCGCTAGTTCCTCCTTGGTGACGTGCTTCATGCGCATGCGCGAGGAATGAAAGGTGAAACGCTCGGGCGCGATACTTTCGCGCGCTCGCAGGAGAGCCGGAATTTCCGTTTCCATCGTGATGTTCGAACTCGGGACGATCTGCCCGATGCGATAGGTCTTCATGCGTGGCTCCGTCGATATGTTGGGGTCACGTTAATTGTTCATTTGAACAATAACAAGCCCAAATTTTGACCCTGCCGCTGAGAAGGGCGACAGCTTAGACCGGAGCTCTCATTCCGGCGGCGAGAAACCGTACGAGATGATCGAGCATTTCGTCCTTGCCGAAGGACGTCAGATGCCCTTCCGTCAGATCGCCGATGCGACCGAGGTCATTGAGCATGAACAGATAGGTGCCGACGAGAAAGGCCATACGGACGCTTATGATGTCTTTTGGTATGTCGGGCAGGATGCGGGCCAGCACTGCGATGTATCGTTTGACCGACGCGTCATAGACCTCCCGACGCAAGCGCAGCGCGTGTTCCTCCGGCTCGGCGTGGAGCCGCGCCTGCATCGCGACGAAGGCCGCTCCGTTCGGCCCGGAATATTTCATGTCCCACTGGGGTTTCAGATAGGCGTAGACCACCTCTTCCACCGTTGGGGTATCGTTGAATTCCAGGAGACGGTCGAGAATGACATGCCTGTGTCCGGCAAGAATGCCACCACGCCTGCGGAAGCACTCCTCGAACAGGTCGCCCTTGGAGCCGAAATAGTACCGGATAAGCGCCTGGCTGACCCCGGCCCGTGCCGCGATATCCCGAAGATTCGCCCCTTCGAAGCCGAGTTCGGCGAAGGCAAGCTCCGCTTGATCGAGGATCTGGTCGCGCAAATCCGAGGCGTCTTGACCCGGCTCCACCCGGGATGGACGTCCTGGACCGCGAGACCTGGTTTTGGATTTTGTTCGGACTTCAGCCACACCCTGCTCCTTGTTCGATCGCCCTTCCCGGCTACGCAATAGCACAGTTGGAGAAGATTATTGTGCGAATGAATAATTAAATCAGCCGTTTCAAGAGCTTTATCAGCGTTGCCCGCTCCGCAGGGGTCAGCGGTGCAAGCGTCGCCTCGGTGATGCCGCGCACCTGGGGCATGACATCATCAAGCAGCTTGCGGCCCTCCTGCGTTGTCGAGAGGTTGTGCCGACGCCGGTCCTCCTCGTCCCTTTCCATGCGGATAAGGCCACGCGCGATCAGGCGCGCGACCACGCCCTTTGTCGTCGCCGCATCCATCCCGACCAATCTTCCAAGCGCATTTTGAGAAACGGGGCCCGGAGCCTCCCGCAGACGAAAAAGCGTCGAGAACTGCGTCGGCGTAAGACCGCCCGAGATTCGGCCTGTAAATATGGCCATGTGCCTCTGGTAGGCCAGGCGCAGAAGAAATCCAACCTGATCGTCAAGGATGTAGTCTTCGTCATCTGGGGAGATCGTCATGTGGCCGGCGCCTTCTTCTCACCCTTCTGGCACTGCCCTATCTCGTCCCGTCGCGTCAAGGCTGCAGTTCGCAACGTGTCCACGCCCTGCAATGATTGCGCCATCCGATTTTTTCGCTCTGCTGCCCGGCCGTCAGCCCCCGCCCGCACAACTGCCTTTTGTGCTTCAGCGATGCGGAGCGCGGCCGTCGACCAGAGCGAGGCGTCAAAATTCATTTGCATACATACAAATTTTCTGCTCACATTGAAGCAACGCTCCATCCAGAGAGCAGTCCAGAGGGTAACATGACCGACCAGTTCCGTTTAACGGTAAATGGCACGCGATATGTGCTGCCTTGCCCGGAAAATCGCACGCTTCTCGATCTTTTGCGCAGCCAACTCGGGCTGACCGGAGCCAAATATGGTTGCGGACTGGCCCAATGCGGCGCCTGCACGGTGCTTGTTGACGGCCTTCCGGCCCGCGCCTGTGTCCTTCGTGCGTCGCGGGTACACGACAGGGATATCACCACGCTGGAGGGTCTGGCCGATCCGGAGACCGGGGCCCTTTCGCCCGTCCAGCAAGGATTTCTCGAACGTGAAGGAGCACAGTGCGGCTACTGCCTCAACGGCATGGTTATGACCGCCGCCGCTCTTCTGGCCAGCAACCCCGCCCCGACACGCGAGGAGATCAGGTCAGCCCTTCGCCACAACCTCTGCCGATGCGGTACGCATCTCGAGATCATCGCCTCCGTTGAGCGGGCGGCCGAATTGATGCGGGAGGCGCGCCATGACTGATTCTGCCTGCGAGGGCATGCTCTCCATCTACGAGGACCGCCCTTCGGGACGTGCCTTGTTTCTCACGCTTGACGCGGAGGGCATCGCCACTGGGTACAACGGTCACGTCGATCTGGGAACGGGCATCGAGACCGCACTCGCACAGATCGTAGCCGAAGAGCTCGACCTGTCCTTGCCTGCGGTCCGCCTGGTGCTGGGAGATACTGCGCTAACGCCGGATCAGGGGCCTACGATCGCCTCGGAAACGATCCAGGTCGCAGCAATTCCGCTTCGCAAAGCCGCGGCGCAGGCCCGCGCCTTTCTTGTCGCGGAAGCCGCCCGCCGCTTTAACGCGCCGGCTGATGGCATCAAGGTCGAAGACGGGATGCTCGCCTGGCGCGACAAGTCCTGCACCTATGGCGACCTTGTGGCCGGCCAGGAAGTTTCCCTGCGTCTTGACGACAAGGTTCCTGTCAAGGACCCGTCGGATTACCGCATCGTCGGCCGCAAGGCCGGCCGCCGCGATCTGGCGGACAAATTGCGTGGCGCCCACCCCTATATTCAGGACGTGAATGTGCCGGGCATGGTGCATGGCCATGTCATCCGTCCGCCCTATGCAGGCCGCGACAGCGGCGATTTCATCGGCAAAAGCCTGATCGGCTATAACGAGGCCGCCGTCGCCCGGATGCCCGGCTTCATTGCAATCGTCCGGCACGGGGATTTTCTCGGTGTCGTGGCGGAACGCGCGGATCAGGCGCAGGCAATTGCCAATGCCCTGCCTGTCGACTGGTGCACACCACCTGAAATACCGGACATGGCGGATCTGCGCCGGACGCTTAAAGACCATCCATCCACACCGCGCAGCCTCGACCGCTCCGGCGATTTCACCAAGGGCATTGCAGAGTGCGAGATAGAGCGCGAACGAACCTATGTCTGGCCTTACCACGAACATGGCTCCATAGGCCCCTCCTGCGCCGTCGCCGACTGGAGCGACGGCTCGCCCATCGTCTGGTCCGGCACACAGAATCCGCACATGCTGCGGGGCGACCTTGCAATCCTGGTGGAGCTGCCGCCCGAGCGGATCGAGATCCGGCGCTATCAGGCAGCCGGTTGCTATGGCCGAAACTGCGCCGACGATGTGTGCGGAGATGCGCTTTTGCTGTCGCGCGCAACCGGACGACCGGTCCGCGTCCAATTGACCCGCGCCCAGGAACATCTATGGGAGCCGAAAGGCGCCGCCCAACTCATGGAGGTGCGCGGCGGTCTGAAAGCCAGCACACTCCATGCCTATTCCATCGACACTTGGTATCCCTCAAACCGGGGCCCGAACCTGGCCTTACTGCTGACCGGACGTGTCAGCCCGGAACCCCGCCCGTCCGATATGGGCGATCGCACGATCATTCCGCCATACCGAATCTCCAACAAACGCATTACCGTGCACGACATGGCGCCCATTGTCCGAGCGGCCTGGATGCGCGGTGTTTCAGCTCTTCCCAATACGTTCGCCCATGAAAGCTTCGTGGACGAAATGGCCTTCGAGGCCGCAGAAGATCCTGTCGCTTTCCGGCTGCGCCATCTGGACGATCCGCGCCAGGCCGACCTGGTTCGGCGCACGGCCGAGCAGGCGGGCTGGGTGGAACGCACCGGCCCGCGTCTGCGCCGCGAGGGACGAATGGCTTTTGGACAAGGCTTCGCCTTCGCTACCTATGTGCATGGCAGCTTTCCCGGCACGGCAGCAGCGTCTGCGGCCTGGGTCATCGACGTAACGGTCGATACACAGACGGGCGAAGTGACCCTGGACCGCGTGTTCATTGGTCAGGACCAGGGCCAGATCATCAATCCGGACGGTGTTCGTCAGCAGATACACGGCAATGCCATCCAGACGGCGAGCCGTGTACTTCTGGAGCAGCTCACTTTCGACGAGATCACCCCGACACCGCAGAGCTGGGCCGCCTACCCGATCCAGACCTTTCCGGCCGTACCGGAAATCAACACCATGCTCATTGCCCGGCCCGGAGACCCACCCCTGGGCGTCGGCGAAAGCGCGGCGGTACCAAGCGCGGCGGCCATCGCCAACGCCATATTTGACGCGACAGGCGTGCGCATGCGCGAGGTCCCCTTCACGCCGGAGAGGATGCGCGCCGCCCTTGCCGCTTCAGGCACGGCGTCGACATTCGGTGCGCTCCCGCGACAAAACAGCAAATCCCCCGGTTCGCTGTTCAAGAAGGCCCTGAAGATTGGGACCGCCCTCGGCGGCATACTGACGTTTGGCGCAATCGCCATGCCGTTGAACCGCCCCATACCACCCTCTACCGCACCCGGCTTCGACACCTTCTCACAGGCCACACTGGAGCGCGGCCGCGAAGTTTTCGCCCTCGGCAATTGCGCCACATGCCACACCGCGGAAGATGGGCCGCCTAATGCCGGTGGACGTCCGGTGGTCACCCCCTTCGGCACAATATGGAGCACCAACATCACCCCCGATCCGGAAACGGGGCTCGGACGCTGGAGCTACGAGGCCTTCGAGCGCGCGATGCGCCACGGGATCAGCCGGGATGGCAGCAATCTCTATCCCGCCTTCCCTTACACTTCCTTCGCGAAGATCAACAACGAGGACATGCTGGCGCTTTACGCCTACCTGCAGACGCTGAAACCTGTGCATCGCGACGCTCCCAAGGCGCAGATGATTGCACCTCTCAACCTGCGCCCGGTGCTGACCGTCTGGAACGCGCTTTATCACGATGCTGCCCCCCTCATGCCCGATGCGGCGCGCAACCAAGCCTGGAATCGCGGCAAATACCTGGTCGAGGCCGCAGGTCACTGTTCCGCCTGCCACGCCCCGCGCAATGCGGCGGGAGCCGAAATGCCGGAGCTGACGGGAGCCATGATAAAGGGCTGGTATGCGCCTGCCCTTTCCGGGTCAGAGGCAGGTGCCCGAGGCTGGAACGAGGACACGCTTTTCGCCTATCTGCGGCACGGTCATGCGGAAGCGGCCACCGCCTCAGGCCCGATGGCCGAAATCGTGGCCGGCCTCAAGACCCTCGGGGATGCGGACATCAGGGCCATGGCCACCTATCTTGCCTCCCAGGTCGAGATGCCGGTTGTCGCCAGCGCAACGCCAGCGACCGCGGCGACAAGCCTCGCCCCCTCTCGGGCAAGCCGGATCTATGAAAGCGCCTGCGCCGTCTGCCACGAACCGGCGATCGCCGGAACGGTGACCGCAGCCCGCGCATCGCTGACCCGATCGGCGGCGCTTCGCGCGCCCGTTCCCGATGCGCTCTACACAGTGCTGGACGAAGGCCTGAAGGCTCCCGACGGGCTGGACCTGCGCGACATGCCGTCATTCCACCGCGAGTTCACTCCCGCCGATCGCGAAGCGCTGGCCGCCTATCTCCGGCAGCGTTTCGCACCCGACCTGCCCCCCTGGTGATCTCCGCGAGCCGGATCCGGTTCACCCTTCCGCTGCAAGGCTCAACTGCCTCCATATCGTTCGTATACAAACATTATAGACCGCAAAGAGGACCTCTCCATGAACAACAGCACTGACAAGGTAGATATCGCAGTGATCGGCGCCGGCCTTGGCGGAGCCGCCGCCGCCGCTCTTCTTGCCGGAGCCGGCTTTTCAGTTCACACATTCGAGCAGGCGGCGGCCTTCACCCGCCTCGGCGCGGGCATTCATATCGGACCGAATGTCATGAAGATCTTCCGCCGCATCGGCCTTGAGAAGCGGCTTGAAGAGATCGGCTCCCACCCTGATTTCTGGTTCTCCCGCGACGGCAGGACCGGCGATTATCTCTCCCGCATTCCCCTCGGCGACTACGGCCGCAAGGAATATGGCGCATCCTACATTACCATCCACCGGGGCGACATGCATGCGGAGCAGATTGACGCCCTGCCGCAGGACCGGCTGCATTTCGGCCACAGGCTGACCGCGATCGAGGAGCGGGAAAAGGATGTCCTGCTCACCTTCGATAACGGACGCCAAATCGCTGCGGGCCTCGTCATCGGTGCCGACGGCATCAACTCCATGATCCGCGAGATACTGCTCGGGCCGGAGAAGCCACGCTTTTCCGGCTGGGTTGGCCACCGTGCCCTCGTCAACATGGACAAGCTGAGGCGTTCTGGGCTCGAATTCGAAGCCTGCGTGAAGTGGTGGTGGGAAGCCTCGCGTCACATCATGGCCTATGCCACGAAGGGCAACGGCAGCGAATATTATTATGTCACCGGCGTCCCCGTGGACGGCTGGGAGCACGAGACGAGCTTCGTCGACAGTTCGCGGGAGGAGATGGAGGCCATTTTCGGCGGCTCCCACCCCGTGGTTCAGGCACTGATCGACGCCACTGAAACCGTGACCAAATGGCCATTCTGGAACCGTGACCCGCTAAACCTCTGGAGCCGCGGCCGTCTTGTGCTGCTGGGCGATGCCTGCCATCCCATGCGCCCGCACATGGCGCAGGGTGCGTGCATGGCCATCGAGGACGCCGCGGTTTTGACCCGTTGTCTGAAGGAGACAGGTACAGACAATTACAAAAACGCATTCACGCTCTACGAAGCCACACGCCGCGAGCGTGCCACCAAGGTGCAGACCATCTCCAATGCCAATACCTGGCTGAAGGAGCCGGAGGATCCGGCCTGGGTTTATGCTTACGACCCTCTGACGGCGCCCCTCGGATAAGCAGTGGGCCCGGCCGCGACCATAAGGCATCCGGAAAAGTCGGCGATACCACAGCGTGGCTAGCCGAAACGGACGACGTACTTGCGATATGATCGTGCTGCGGGATACTCTCCCCGCGTGCCAAGCAGGCGTCGGTCGGGCGCAGCCGGGTCCCTGGTCAACCATGAGCATGCCTCCGCTGGCTTTCGGTGGGGGTCACCGATAACCCGTATGGTTGAAGACGTTCTTCGCCGGTCACTGCCATCACCACCTCCTTCATCCGCCGTCCTCTCCCTTCTGCGGCCTATACCGCCATGGGACAGATCGCGGCGCCGTCGGGAAAGGACCGCACTCCTCCCGTCGGTTAGGCGAGAATTGAGCGATTCCCCCATTGACAACGTCGCGGTTCTGAGATGCTATTGAACAGGATTAAACAAGTTCATTGCACAGGGTTGAAATGGCTAGACGGACGACTCTGAAGACCCCCTTGAAGCCCGGCGCCCCGAAGCCGGAGCAAATAGCCTCGGTGCTCGAGCAGGAGATCCGTTCCGGCGTGTTCGCCTTCGGTGACCGCTTGCAGAGCGAGAATGAGCTGGTCCAGCGTTTCGCCGTCAGCCGCAACACCTTGCGCAAGGGGCTTGAGGAGCTCAACAGCCGCGGCCTGATCACCACCAAGGTCGGCATCGGCTCCTTCGTCACCTTCAACGGCCAGACGATTCACGATGTCATGGGCTGGTCGAAGGCGCTGGCCGATGTGGGCGCCGAAACCGAGACCCGCGTTCTGCGCATCGAGATGATGCGCGATGCGGCGCTCGCCGAACGCCTGACGATCGGGGAAGACACATTCATCGCCGTCGATCGCCTCCGCCTGCTGGCGAAGGACCAGAAGCCGATCTCGATCGAACGCAGCCGCGTGCCGTTCCTGCCGGAACTGGAGGATGTGCCCTTGCGCGGCCTGCGGTCCGGTTCGCTGACGCAGACACTTCGCGCCGCCGGCCTCGTGCCTGATCATGGGGAGGAATGGGCCGATATCGAAATGCTGGGCGAAGCCGATGCCGAGCTGCTCGGCTGTGCTGCGGGCAGCGCCTTCCTCCGGACGCGGCGGCTCACATGTGAGGGCAGTGGAAGACCGATCGAATATGTGACGAGCCTGCTCAATCCGGCCTATTTCGCGCTTCACCTGGAGTTCTGACGATGGGGACCAGGGAGGATATCGCATTCGACAGAGCTTTGGGAGCACTCGTCGGCGGTGCGCTGGGCGACGCCATGGGCATGCCGACCCAGCTTCTCTCGCCGGCCGAGATCAAGGCCGACTACGGCTTCGTCGACCGCTTCATAGACCCCGCTCCGGAACATCCGGTTTCGAAAGGCCTGAAAGCGGGTGCGGTTACCGACGACACCGAGCAGACCCTGCTGATGGCGTCCGTCCTGCTGCAATCGGGCGACAGCTTCGACCACCATGCCTGGGTCGATGCGTTGGTCGCCTGGGAAAAGGACATCAAGGCGCGCGGCGGCTATGATCTGCTCGGCCCTTCGACCAAGCGCGCGATCGATGCAATCAATGCGGGCACGCCGCCCGAGGAGGCCGGCCGCAATGGTGAGACCAACGGCGCGGCGATGCGCATTGCCCCCGTCGGCATCCTCGTGCCGCCGGGAAAGGCCCTGATCGCTCGCGTGGCCGAGAGCTGCCGCGCCACACACAATACGACAATCGCCATCTCCTCCGCCGCGGCGGTGGCGACCGTGATCAGCCATGGTATTGAGGGCGCGGACTGGCGCGAGGCGATCGGCTTCGCCGTCGCTGCTGCCCGAGCAGGCGAGAAGCAGGGCCACTGGGTGCCAGGCGGCACAATCGCAGCGCGCATCGAATGGGCGCTCGACATGGTCGACGGCTGCTCGATCGAGGAAGGGATCGCCCACGTCTTCGACCGTCTCGGCACCGCCGTGATCTCGCAGGAATCCGTGCCTGCGGCTTTTGCGGTGCTGAAACTCGCCGAAGGCGACGCCTGGAAAGCAGCCGTGATCGCAGCCAATCTCGGCGGCGATACGGATACAATCGGCGCAATCGCGGGTTCCATGGCAGGCGCCTGCGCGGGTTATGGCCGCCTGCCGCAGGACAGGATCGGCGGCCTTGTCGGCATTGATCTCGATGACGTCAGGGAACTGGCTCGCGCACTGGTCCGGGTACGCCTCACCCATGAGAAGGCGCGTCATGGCTGAACCTCGCCTTATCCATATCGGGAGTGCGGTGGTCGATTTCATCTACCGCATCGACCGTTTGCCGGCACCGGGCGACGATCTTACCGCCTCGTCTTTCGCCGCGCTGCCGGGCGGCGGCTTCAACATGATGGTCGCGGCAAAGCGAAGTGGAATGCGCACGGCCTATGCCGGCAAGATCGGCGATGGGCCCTTCGGCACCATGATAGCGGATGCGCTTGCGGCCGAGGGCATCGAGCGCCTCCAGCCGATCAGCCGCGGTATCGACAGCGGCACCTGCGTCGTCTTCGTCACCGAGGGCGACGGCGAGAGGAGCTTCGTATCCCGGCCCGGGGCGGAGGGCGTGATCACGGCCGATGATTTCCGCTACATGATGCCGGCGCCCGGCGATTGGGTGTTCACGACGGGCTACACGCTCGCCTATCGCGGAAGCCGTGAAAACCAGACGCGTTTCATCGAGATGCTGCCCGATCACGCGACCTTTGCCTTCGATCCCACGGGCATTGTCAGCGAGATTCCCTTCGATCTCCTGCATCGGGTGCTCGCGCGTACCGATTGGCTGAGCCTCAACCGTAGCGAAGCCGCGGCTATTGTGGAACAGGCTGACGAGGCCGAGCTGGTTCAGCGGCTTTTCACGCGCCACTGTCAGCGTGCAAAAGGCATCGTCCTGCGCGCCGGCGCCGCCGGCGCACTGCTCGCGCTGGCCGGCAAGGAGCCCGTCTTCGTGCCCGCCTTCCGCGTCGCCGCCATCGATACCAACGGCGCGGGTGACGCGCATGTCGGCGCCTTCATCGCCGCCCTCAGCCGAGGCCTTGGCCCGCTCGAGGCACTGCGCTACGCCAATGCAGCGGCGGCGATTTCGACCACCCGCCATGGCGGGCCGACGGCGCCCGATACCCAAGAAATCAACGAATTCCTGAAATGTGCCCGGGAAGAGAATTCCGCCTGCAGCGGAAATAAAGGGAACAATGGCACTCGGAGAGAGGAATGGTCATGACCATGACGAGCATGATTGCAAAGACCATGGCAACGGCAGCCATGACGGCCCTTGTGACGGGATCGGCGCTGGCCGCCGACCTGCATGTGTTGAACTGGAAAGGCTATGGCGCGGATGAACCTTGGGCCATCGAAGCGTTCGAGAAGGCGACCGGCCATAAGGTCATCAACGACTTCTTCAATTCCGAGCAGGAAATGCTTACCAAGCTCAGGACCAATCCCGGCCTCTACGACGTCGTGATGATCAACGCCGCCTTCAACGACCAGGCGTTCAACGAAGGCCTGATCGAGCCAATCGACACCTCCAGGATTGCCAACTACGCCAATGTCGGTGAGGAGAAGGCAAAGTCCTCCATGCTGAACCACGACGGCAAGGTCTATGGCGTGCCATGGGTCTGGGGCGTGACCGCGATCGCCGTCAACGAGAAATCCTTTCCCACACTGCCCACCTCCATCAATGTGATGTGGGATCCGGCGCACAAGGGTCGTGTCGTGTTGCGCGACGATGCCGTGGAGGCCATCCAGTTCGGCGCCATCGCGACCGGGCAGGACATCAACGACATCAAGGACATGGATGCGGTAAAGGCCAAGCTGAGCTCGCTCATGCCGCAGATCCGCACCTTCTGGAGCGCCGAGAACGACTGGAACCAGATGGTCGCCGCCAACCAGATCGACGTCGGTACCTATTGGAGCGGCTCGGCCGATCGCGCGAAAACGAACTTCAAGCTGCCCGTGAGCCTCGTCATCCCGGAAGAAGGATGCGTCGGCTGGCTCGATGCCTTCTCGATCCCCAAGGGCTCGAAGAATGTGGAGGGGGCCCTCGCCTTCATCAACTACATGATCGACCCGGCCTTCTACACCGAATGGGTGGCCAAGGTCGGTGCGCCGGTCTCGGCCAATACCAAGGCCCTCGAGGCGCTTCCAGCGGATGCTTTCAACCGGGCCGTGATGGGCGATCCCAAGATCGGCTCGCGCATCACGTTCCAGGCGCCGATCACCGATGCCCAGCGCGAGCAATATCTGGCGATCTGGCAGGAGATCAAGGTCAACGTGAAGTGATCTGAAACGGACGACTGCGGGAGGAGACAATGGCAGAGATAATGGCCAATCCGGCGGGATCGGGGCTGAGACGGGCCCTGCCGCTTCTCCTCCCGGCCTATGTCTGGCTGATCCTTGCGATCTTCCTGCCGCTGTCGGCCATGGTGTTCTTCAGCTTCATGAGCGACATGCCGCTCAGCGGCGGCGACTGGTCGTTCACCCTGGCGAACTATCAGGCATTCTTCAGCACCGGCATCTACATCAGGCTGCTTGGATCCTCGCTCAGGCTTGGGCTGGAAGTGACCTTCTGGTGCCTGCTGATCGGCTTTCCGGCCGCCTATGCGCTGGCCAAGGTGCTGAAGGGCCGCAGCCGGGAGGCGGTGTTCCTGCTCGTCATCCTGCCCTTCTGGAGCAACGGTCTTGTGCGCATCTTCTCCTGGGCGATGGTGCTGCGCGAAGGCGGCATTCTCGATACCTTCCTGAACGCTATCTTGCCCTTCAAGATCAACATCGATCTCATGTCCTCTTACCCGGCGGTTATCATCGGCCTGGTTCATTCCTACGTGCCCTATGTGGTGCTGACCTCCTATCTCAGTCTTCAGGCGATTGACGACAGCCTGATCGAGGCGGCGCGGTCGCTGGGAGCATCACGCTTGCGGGTGCTGCGGCGCGTGATCCTGCCACTCGCCCTTCCCGGGATTGTCGCCGGCGCGGTGCTGATCTTCGTGCCGGTCGTCGGCTCCTTCATGGAACCGCGCATTCTCGGCGGCCGCACCGGCATCTTCTACGGCACCGTCATCGAGGATCAATTCGTGGCCGTGTTCAACTGGCCGCTCGGCGCGGCCCTTTCCTTCATTCTGCTGGCGGTGGTGCTGGCTATCCTCGCCACCGCCGCGCCCATTATGCGGAGGACACAATGAATATTGTGACGCGCGCGCTGAACGGCCTGAGCAAGCTCTATATCGGGCTGCTGCTGCTCTTCCTTTACCTGCCAATCATCATCATGGCGCTGATGTCGTTCAACGCCTCGCCCTTCTACATGCTGCCGATCGAGTGGTCGACTGTCTGGTACGAGACCTTTTTCTCCAACAGCCAGCTGATCGCCGCGACATGGAACAGTATCATTATCGCCCTCGTCACGACCGGAATAGCGGCGATCCTCGGCACTGCCGCCTCGCTCGCGCTTTATCGCTACGATTTCCCCGGCAAGTCGCTGCTGCAGGCAGCCCTCCTGCCGCCGATCGCCATTCCCTGGCTGATCACGGGCACGGCCATGCTGATCTTCTTCTTCGCCGTCGGCATCGGCCGGGGCCTGCACGCGATCATCCTCGGACATGTAGCGCTCGCCCTGCCTTATGTGATCATCGTCGTCAATGCGCGGCTCAAGACACTGGCGCCCGAGCTTGAGGAGGCAGCCCGATCACTCGGCGCCAACCAATGGCAGGTCACGTGGAGGGTGACACTGCCCTGGATCGCGCCCGGCGTCATTGCCGGCGGGCTCTTCGCCTTTGCTGTCTCCTTCGACCAGTTTGTCGTCTCCTACTTCCTGGCGACACCGGGTCATTCCACGCTACCAGTCGAAATCTATGCCGCGATCCGTAAGGGTTTCACGCCCGAGATCAATGCGGTCTCGACCATCATCATCGTGCTGTCCACGGCGATCATGCTGATAACGGCACGCTTCTACAAATTCGGGGGAGAGCAATAGTGGCAAGCGTCGAGGTCAGGAATCTCACCCGCTCGTTCGGAAGTCACAAGGCGCTCGACGACGTCTCGGTGCGCTTCGAAGACGGCGGCTTCTATGCGCTGCTCGGTCCCTCGGGTTCCGGCAAGACCACGCTGCTACGCATGATCGCCGGCTTCGATTTCCCCAACAGCGGCCAGATCGAAATGGACGGCGAAAGCGTCGAGCGAGTCCCTCTGGAAAAACGCCAGATCGGCATGATGTTCCAGAATTATGCGCTTTTCCCCAATATGACGGTGGCCGGCAACATCGCCTTCGGGCTCGAGATGCGCGGTCTGCCGAAGGCCGAGATTCGCGAAAAGGTCCGCGCGGCGCTCAACCTCGTAAAACTCGATGCCCTCGGCGAGCGCAAGCCGCATCAGCTCTCGGGCGGCCAGCGTCAGCGTGTGGCGCTTGCCCGCGCCTTCGTCATCAATCCGCGTGTGCTGCTGCTTGACGAGCCGCTCGGCGCGCTCGACAAGGCCCTGCGCGTCGACATGCAGGCCGAGCTCAAACGCATCCAGCGCGAGATCGGCATCACGACGATCTTCGTCACCCACGATCAGGAAGAGGCGCTGACCATGGCGGATCGCATCGGCATCCTCAGGGATGGCCGATTGGTCGAGGAGGGTGAGCCCGAGGAGATATACAACCGCCCCCGGACCCATTTCGCCGCGACGTTTCTTGGCGATGCAAACATCCTCCCCGGCACCTGGTCAGGCGACGCGATGGTGATGGCCGATGGAACAAGGATATCGGTTTCGGGTGCGGAGAAGTTCAGGCCGGGCGAGCCGATGCAATGCGCCATTCGTCCCGAGCGCATGCATCTTGAGCGAGGCACCCCGACCTCGTCCGAGAACGTCCTGGCTGGCCGCGTGGTCAGGAAGATGTTCTCCGGCGTCAATTCCACGCTTTATATCGAAACGCTGGGCCGCGAGGTTCGCGTCGTGTCACCGAATTCGAGCGACACCCGGTTCGACGATGGCGATCAGGTGACGGTGACTTGGTCAGCGAACAACACTTTTCCTGTTGCATAGTGGCGGCAGTTGCATTTGGTTCTAAAAGGAATCGAACCGCCGACCCGCGTCCATGTTTGATATGCTCCGGAAATCAATGGAGATTTGCGGCAAAAGTCGCTCTTGAAAAATGCAGGCTATCTGTAGTCCATCCACTCCATGATGCGCAGGCTCTCCTCCTCAGTTTCACCCATCGACGGTGCTTCGGGAAAGGCGCGCGAGGGCTAAAGCGCGATTGACTGAAACTCGATGAGAACAGAGCCCTCGGGCGGATGGATAGCGGAACCTTTGCTTTCGGGTTTTGCGTGATGACGGCGGCTGCGATGCAGATGGCTGAGAAGAAAGTGTGGGCACAGCGGTCGTAGCGTGTTGCGATGCGCCGCCAGTCCTTGAGCTTTGCGAAGAGGTTCTCGACCTTTGGCGCTGGCGGTAGAGCGCCGTATCGTAAGTGTACGGGACTTTGCAGCTTCGGCTCGACGGGATGCACGGCTCGATGCTTCTTGCTTCCAGTTCCTGGCAGAACCAGGCCCTGTCGTAGTCGCGATCGGCAATCAGATGGGTGGCCCGCGGCAAGGCGTCGAGGACCAGGCGGGCACCCTTGTGGTCGCTCATCTGGCCTTCCGACAGGAGCAGGATGATTGGCCGTCCATCACCATCGCATACGGTGTAGAGCTTCGAGTTCAGCCCGCCTTTTGTTCGCCCGATAGGACGGTGAACATCCTCTTTTTGAGCAGGCTCGCCGCCGCGCGCCGAGATCTTTTTCCATTTTCGAGCGTGCCTCCAAATCGAAGGATGCGTTATCGGGCAAGAACGCCGCGGCGAATCTGATCCTCCTCGATCGATTCGAAGAGAGCACGGAAATTGCCTTCGCCAAAACCGTCATCACCCTTGCGCTGAATGAACTCGAAAAAGATCGGCCCGATCACCGTTTTCGAGAAGACCTGTAACAGAATGCGGGTCTCGCCACCGCCTACGACGCCTTCACCGTCAATCAGGATGCCATGCCTCTTCATGCGGTCGATGGGTTCGGCATGGCCCTTCACCCGCTTGTGCGACATCTCGTAATAGGTGTCAGGCGGTCCAGGCATGAACCGCATGCCCGCGTCCGATATCCGGTCGGTGGCGGCATAGATGTTCTCGGTGGCGATGGCGATATGCTGGATGCCCTCGCCCTTGTACTTGCGCAGATATTCCTCGATCTGACTGTGATCGTCGGTCGATTCGTTGATCGGGATGCGGATCTTGCCGTCGGGCGAGGTCAGCGCACGGCTGACGAGGCCCGTATGCTTGCCCTTGATATCGAAATACCTGATTTCGCGGAAATTGAACGTGTCGTGGTAGAACTTGTACCATGTATCCATATTGCCGCGGATCACGTTATGGGTCAGGTGATCGAGATAATAAAAGCCGAAGCCATCGGGCTTCGGGTTCGGTTCATCCAGCCAGTCGTAATCGGTCTCGTAGCAGCTGCCCTCGTCTCCATAGGTGTCGATGAAATAAAGAAGCGAACCACCGATACCGTAGACCGCGGGCGCGCCGATCGACTTGCCCTCGCCCTTGTATTCCTTGGCACCCAGGTCAAGCGCGCGCTTCAGCGCGACCTGCGCGTCGACCACCCGCCAGGCCATCGCGGGTGCACAGGGACCATGTTTCTCGACGAAAGCCGCAGCATGGCTGTTCTTATCGGCGTTCAGCACGTAATTGATGTCACCCTGGCGATAGAGGGTAATGTCCTTCGTCCTGTGCCTGGCGACCGGCGTGAATCCCATCTGGCGGAAGACGATGTCGAGCTTCTCGGGTTCAGGATGGGCGAATTCGACAAACTCGAAGCCATCGGTTCCGGCCGGGTTGTCCGCGCTGATTGTGGCCTTTGGTGCGTCGTGCGGAAAGGGACCCATATGCTCCTCCTTTCAATGCATTCCCATCATGTGGAGACATGATGACAGAAAGCAGATGCACGGAACTTGCGAAAGAAACGCAGAAGTGCGCATAATTGCAAGAAACGTGCACCTTTCCGGAGTTTCTTGCGCTGGATGAAACTGGACAGCTTTGACACTGCAATTCTTGCCGCATTGCAGCGTGACGGATCGATGACCAACGCTGCGCTGGCCGAGGTGGTGAACCTGTCTCCCTCGCAATGCTCACGCAGGCGGGCCGCGCTGGAAGAGGCCGGTATCATCGAGGGTTATTCCGCTCGGCTCAGCGCAGCCAAGCTCGGCTATGGACTGCGCGCAATCATCCGGGTGAACCTGTCCAGCCACGGCCAGGGCAAGGAGAATGATTTCGCCCGCTTCGTCGCCAGCCAGCCGGTGATCCGGCAGGCCTTTTCGGTATCGGGCGACGCGGATTACGTGCTGGACGTGCGCACCCGCGATCTGGGCGCTTTCGCTGATTTCATTCACGAACACCTGCTCCTGCATCCGCAGGTGGCGCAGGTGCGATCGGAAATCGTGCTGAAAACGCTAAAGGACGATCGCGGCGTAGCAATGTTCTAGCTGCGCCGCTGCGTGGTCATGGCCCCTGACAGGCGTCTGCCACGCCTGCAGCTCGGTCCTGACTTGCCAGACAGGCATCTCCGGTTCCGACCGCTCATTTCACGCCGGGTGTTCCGTCGAATTTCTTTTCGAGCTGGCTCCAGACCTCGATATATTCTTTCTGCATCGGCGCTTCCCTCGCGGCAAAATCGGTCAGCTGTTGGGGAAAGCGGGTTTCGAACATGAAGGACATGGTTTCTTCCAGCTTTTCGGGCTTCAGATCGGCATTGCTGGCGCCCTCGAAGGCGTCCCGGTCGGGGCCGTGGGGCAGCATGCAATTGTGCAGGCTCATACCGCCGGGCGCGAAACCCTGTGGCTTTGCGTCATAGATGCCGTAGATGTTGCCCATGAGCTCCGACATGATGTTCTTGTGGTACCAGGGTGGGCGGAAGCTGTGCTCGGCCACCAGCCAGCGTTCGCGGAACAGCACAAAATCGATATTCGCCGTCCCCTCCTGCCCCGAGGGCGCGGTCAGCACGGTGAAGATCGACGGGTCGGGATGGTCGAACAGGATTGCCCCGACCGGTGCATAGGTGCGCAGATCGTATTTATAGGGACAGTAATTGCCATGCCAGGCGACCACGTCCAGCGGCGAATGGTCGATCCAGGTCTCGTGGAACTGGCCACACCACTTGATCACCACGCGGGAACGAACATCACGATCCTCGAAGGCCGCGACCGGGCATTTGAAATCGCGCGGGTTGGCCAGGCAATTCGCGCCGATCGGCCCACGATTGGGCAGGTCGAACTTCTGGCCGTAATTCTCACAGACGAAGCCGCGGCAAGGACCGTCCAGCACTTCGACACGATAGACCAGTCCGCGCGGAATGATGGCTATTTCCTTGGGCTCGAGATCGATAACCCCTAATTCGGTGCAGAAGCGCAGCCGACCTTCCTGCGGCACGACCAGAAGTTCGCTGTCGGCCGAATAGAAATACTCGTCCTGCATGGATCGCGTGACCAGATAGATGTGGCTGGCCATGCCGACCTGGGTATTCACGTCACCCGCAGTGGTCATGGTGCGCATGCCGGTGATCCAGGTCAGATCTTCGTCCAACCTGGGCAGGGGTATCGGGTCCCAGCGGTACTGGCCGAGGCTGGTGACGTTCGGCAGCACGTTCGGCGCGGTTTTCCAGTAGGGTAGCACGAGCGCCCTGAAATTGCCGGTATGGCGGACCGAAGGACGAATGCGATAGCACCAGGTGCGTTCGTTTTTCCCCCGGGGAGCGGTAAAGGCGGTGCCGGAAAGCTGCTCGGCATAGAGCCCGTAATTGCATTTCTGGGGCGAGTTCTGGCCCTGTGGCAGCGCGTCGGGCAGGGCCTCGGTTTCGAAATCATTGCCGAAGCCGGGCATGTAGCCTTCGTGCGTACCGGTGGTAGCCGTCGCACGGATCATGCCCTCAGGCAGGTGCTGATCTGTCATGGGATATCCTCCTCCGATACGATCGTTGTAATTGCAATGAAAATACCGTTGCGATTGCAACGATGTCAAGTTAACTCGTTCGACATCGGAAATTTTGTTGTCGCTGCAACGAAATTTTGCTGATCTGACTGGAAAGGAGGGGCCATGCCGTTTCATCTGGACGATTTCCTGCCCTATCGCCTGTCGGTCGCCGCAACCCGGATCAGCCGCAGATTCGCGGCGCTTTATGAGGCTGAAGCCGGACTGACCATTCCCGAATGGCGGGTTCTGGCGCATCTGGATCATTCGGGCAGTGTCAGCGTACGCGATATCCATGCCCGGGTGAACCTGGACAAGTCCATGGTCAGCCGCGCCGCCACGCGCCTGCAGGAGGCCGGGCTGGTGCGCAAATCGGATCATAGCACCGACCGGCGGCTGGTCGCGCTGGAACTGACGCCCGACGGGCTGGTGCTGATGCAGCGCCTCGGGCGTATTGCCGAGGACTTTCAGGCCGAACTGCTGGCGGAACTGGGCGAGGATGCAGTCGGGCTCAGCAAGGCGCTGGACCGGCTGATCGAAAGCAAGACGTGACTTAGAGCATTTCACCCTTAGATGGGAACGGTATGGATGCTGAACCGTAGAGGCATGGATCCAGTGACAAGCACCGGTTTTGCCCGAGACCAACATACGCTCGATGACGCGCACGATCTCGGCGATGGCTTTCGTCGTCTCTGCCAGCTCCTTTCGGATGGCATCGGCCGAATTGCGGCGCTCGCGGTTGAGCCGATTGGTCTCCTCGGCGTAGGCGCGCATCGCTTCGGCGGCGACTGCGGGCGCGCGCAATGATTGCGCGCCTAGTAGTCCGAGAGACGGAAACGTGCAAAACGCCTGATTGAGCTTGGCGGCCTTCGTCAAATCAGGCGTCGTCGAACTCACCAATGACGATCGCACCATCATCCTCGGCGCGCTCATCTGGATGGCCGGAAAGCTCGAAAGCGAGGACGGCGAACGGGCGCGCGCCATCAGGACAAAGCTGGGGAAACAGGCATTCGCAGCGGAACAGGCAACGGGACACCTGGTGCAGCAGGACCAAACCCGATAGATGGCGGGCATCGCTGAGATACCTGCGGTCGCCGCAGCCCACCTTCGCACGGCTTGCTGCGCAAATGCCTGCCAGTCCCGGGTTTTGGTTGCTGACCGTGTCACATGCTTCGAGGATTGCGCGACAGGGCGCGGGCCAACTGCTTTACGCCTTCCCGCAATGAGGCCGGCGACGCCCCGAAGGTCAATCGCAGGAACGAACCTGGAATATCGGCCGGAAACCACGCCCTGCCGGGGCTGACCACCACACCCTGACGCGCCAGTTCTGCCGAAAGCGCTATATCGGACACATCATCGGGCAGGCGCACCCAAAGGTGCATTCCGCCGCTCGGTACTCGAAACGGCAGCTTGTCGCCCAACTCGGTGTGAAGTGCCTCGACAAGAGCGTCCCGCCTTTCCAACAAGGCAGCGCGGGCGGCTGTAAGATGGCGTTTCCATGCCGGCGCGGAAATGACCGAAAGCGCCGCCGCTTGCAGCGGCCCGGATACGAAAAAGTCCTCGCTGGTGCGGGACGCCTTCAGCCGGGAAAGCCCCGCACCCTTCGCCATGATGGCCGCGACACGCAAGCCGGGAGCGGCGGATTTCGCCAGAGACCGGATGTAGACCACATGGCCGTGCTGATCCTCTACCGCCAGAGGCGGCCTCGGAGCCGCCCCCAGATAGAGGTCGCGCGCCCAATCGTCCTCTATGACGAAGGCGCGGGCCTGAGCTGCAACCTCCAATATCTGCGTGCGGCGCTCTGCCGACAGGATCGCGCCTGACGGATTTGAAAACGTCGGCTGACAATAGAAGGCCGTCGCTCCCGATCGGTGAAAGGCGTCAGCGAGTAAATCGGGCCGCACGCCGTCCGCGTCCGTTGCGACCGGCACGAGCTCCAGGCCGCTCGCCCGCGCTGCTGCGATGGCTCCTGTGTAGGTTGGCACTTCAACCAGCAGCGGGCGGCCGTGCGGTACAAGGGCGCGCAAAGTGCAGGCGATAGCAGCCTGCCCACCGGGGCAGACGATGACCTCATGCGGGGTGAAAACACGACCGTTGCCGACTTCACGCGCAAACCACGCCCGAAGGTTTTCCAATCCCTCCACCGGCAGACGATCCCACAATTCGGGCCGGGTGGCGGCCTGACGCAGCGCGGCCGCAAGAAGGGTCGTCGCCTGAAGATCGGGCGGAAGGTAGCCCATGCTAAGCGCTATGCTGCCGGGCGGCGGCAGCGTCAGGAGTCCGCTCATGAACTCTCCGTCGAACCGTCCGGTGCCAAGAGCGACGGATTGCCATGACAGATCAGCACGCCCGGTTCCCTCCTTTGGAGCGACGCGAACGAATGTTCCCTGACCCGGCCTGGCCTCTATCAAGCCATCCTGCGCAAGACGCGCAAACACCTTCTGCACCGTGGTCGGGCTGACGTGAAATTCCTCCATCAGCGCGCGGACGGATGGGAGCCTGGTTCCCGGTCCCGACGCAGCGGCAAGGGTCCGGAGGGATTGAGTAATGGCTTCAAGTCTGTTATCTGTTTTCATGACAGATATAGATAACGCTACTCACAAAAATACAGAAACACTTTCTGCCTCGACGTCTCCGGTGAAGAGCGGCCACATCATCGTACCAAACGATGCTGCCACATTGCTTGCCGACCGACTGCCGGCGAGCGTTCTTGCACCTTACCTCCTGTCCGCTGTTGCACTGGCCGTCGCCTATGGCGCGAGCTTCCTGCTAGCCGACACGCTGCGCGCTACGGGCTTTGAGGCTTCACGCGCGGGGACCGTTATCAGTATCGGCACGGTCGCGACGCTCATCGGCTCGATCTTCGCCGGGAAGGCGGCAGAGCGGGCGGGCATTTTGCCCCTTATCACCGGCGCGGCCCTCATCATGGCAGCGGCGATGACATGCTTCTCCTTGATCGGGGCGGGCGGCATGATGATGGCCTATGCGGGCGGGCTGCTCTTAGGGCTTGGATGGGCGGTTTTCTACATGCTGGCGCCAATTCAGCTTATCCATTGCCTGAAACCGGCCGCGCGCCTCGAAGCGCTCACACTTCTGTCCGGATCGCAGATGCTGGGGATCGGAATCGCCGCACCGCTCGGCCATTTCCTGACCCGGCAATTAGACGGAACCGGACCAACCTTCACCGCATATGCCGGCTTCTGCGCCATCGCAGCGGTCTTTACCCTGCTGGTGCGCCGCCGTCTTGCCAATCAGCCTCAGCTACCGATGAACGCCGTTGCGCTCTCATTCCCCTCCGTCAAGAGCATTATACGCTCCGGGACGGTCATGCCGGTCCTGATGATGGGGCTTGCGGCCTGCACATTCGCAGGGCTTTCCACATTCCAAAGCCTCTATGCGCTGCCGCGTGATCTGACGCCGGATACGTTTTTCATCACCTTTACAATCACCACGGTGGCGCTGCGGTTTTCGGTGGCGTCGCTCATCGGCAAACTGCCGCTCGGCCGCCTCGCGCTGTGTCTGTTCCTCATCACCCTGACAGGCATTGCGCTTCTTCTCGCGAATAGAGGCAGCGCGATCCTCTATATCGTAGCCACCATCATGTTCGCCACTGGCTATGGCCTAACCTACTCGACCCTCAACGCGATGGTGGTCAATCTTGCTGGTGATTTGAACCTGTCCGTTCCGGTGGCTTCGCAAGTGTTTACCCTGGGATATTTTATCGGTCTGTTCGGTTTTCCCTATGTGGCTGGCACCCTGATCGCCGCTGAAGGCATGGATTCCGCGCTTTTCGTAATGATGGATCTGGTGGCGATAAACGTGATTATCGTCGGCCTTATGCTTGTTCGGAGGGCACCATGCCGCCACCGCCATCAAAAAGGCCCCGCGCTTCAGGACCTTCTACGAGGCCCTCGCCGCCCGCACCGGCTCCAGGAAACTCGCCATCATCGCCGTCGCCAGAAAGCTCATCACCATCCTCAACGCAATGATCCGTGACAACAAGCAATATGGCTGAAACACAGTTGCCATGCCTCTACCTGTCCATCACAGCAACAGTCCAAAAAGAATCCACGCGATTCCATCAAAACATGAACCGCACTAGCCGGTTTCAGCCGGTGACCGACCCGGCCGCGGAAACGCCGTGCCATGCCCCTTCTCGGGCTGGGTCATATCGGCAATGGCCCGATCCAGCGCGGCAATACCCTGGTCCAGCGCGGCACGGTCGCCCGCCGGCATCGCCTGCAGGATTTCATTCGCGCGTGCCTCAACTTCGCCGAAGACGCGGCGGAACAGATCCCGTCCGGCGGCGGTAATGGCGTAGTTGCGCAACCGGCGATCGGAGCCCAGCACCTCGCGGGTGATCAACCCCTTGTCCTCCAGCCGGGAAGCGGCGCGGCTGACTTGCACCTTGTCCAGCGACGTGCGTTGTGACAGCCGCAGCGAATCCAGCGTTCCGGCGTCTTCCAGCAAAAAGAGAAGCCGCCACTCCTCGCGCGAGAGCCCGTGCTCGCGACCATACACGGCCACCAGTTGACGCGAGAAAGCCTCGGCCACAACGGCGAGGCGATAAGGAAAGAAAGTTTCGATGCGCATGAAGAACCGCCGGATTACACGATGTCATTTCCAATGAAACGAATGCCTGCTAACGGGTTGGAAATCAACCTTCCGCTTGAGTGAGGGGAACCGACGCGAACTGCCCTTCACAAGGTCAAGTGACCAGATACAAAGACAGCACCGGCAG
>Ga0180221_1000153_pt1 | contig 93020 bp, 95 predicted proteins | sample eDN5th37CKraftMG_FD_151339 | JGI IMG/M metagenome (GOLD analysis project Ga0180221, IMG submission 151339) | Enriched Miracle-Growth compost microbial communities from Emeryville, California, USA - eDNA 5th pass 37_C Kraft MG (version 2) (version 2) ... | reverse complement strand
GTGCTGCGCCCGGCGCGCAAGACCGAGCCCGACAACGGGCTGCACCTCTCCGGCATCCGCCAACGCATCGAATCGATCTTCTGGACCCTCAAAGACCGCCTCGGCCTCGAAGCCCACCAGGCACGCACCCTCCACGGACTCCGCGCCCGGATCGCCGCCAAGCTGCTGGCCTACAGCGCCGGCATCTGGATCAACTGGCTCACCGGACGCCCGACCCGGGCATTCGCCGACCTCAACGCCTGAGTTCGCGTGGCATCAATCATCTAGCGGCCCGCGAACGCGCGCACGGCGGCGACGTACTCGTCCGGCCGCTCGGCGTACGGGAAGTGGCCGGCGCCCGCGATCGTGGCGAGCTCGCCGCGCGGGGCGAGCGACGCGATCTCGGCGGCGGCCTGCGGCGGGATCGCGTGGTCCTCGGCGCCCGCGATCGCCAGCACCGGGACGTCCACGCGCGCGAGCGCGTCGCGGACGTCGTAGCCCTCGAAGGCGTCCTCGTCGAGCGCGACGTCGACGCGGAAGCGCACCGCGTCGAGCTGCGCCCGCAGGGCCGCGCACGCGGGGCCGTCGGGGTCGGCGCAGAAGAACGGCATCTGGCCCCGCCAGCCCGCGCGCAGGTCGTCCTCCGTCCGCGCCTCCTCCTCGGCCTCGAACGCGGCGGTCACGTCCGGGCGGCCGAACGCCTCCAGGCGCGCCTCGACCCCGTCGAAGACCGCCTCGCTCGCCGCCCCGCACGACGCGACCACGCGCGCCGCGTGACCGGGGTGCGCGACCGCGCACGTCAGCGCGACGAACGAGCCGAACGAGTGGCCGAGCAGCGTGTACGGCGCCAGCTCGAGCGCGTCGGCGAACGCGCACACCGCGCGCGCGTAGCCGGCCAGGCTGCGCTCGCCCGGCGCGGCGGCCGCCGAGCGGCCGTGGTCGGGCAGGTCGAGCGCGATCACCCGGTGCGCGTCGCCCAGCGGCGCCAGCCAGTCGCCGAACATCGCGCCGTCGGCGCCCGGCCCCGGGTGCAGCGCGACGATCGCCGGCCCGGCGCCCCACTCGCGCCAGTGCAGCTCCACGTCGCCGCAGACCCGCGAGCCCATCAGCGCTCCACGATCACCGTCGTCGACTTCACCACCGCCGTCGCCGGCACGCCGGGGCGCAGGTCCAGCTCCTCGGCCGCCTCGCGCGACATCAGCGACACGACCCGGTAGGGGCCGCACGCGAGCTCGACCTTCGCCATCACCCCGTCGGCCTCGACCGCGACGACCACCCCGGCCAGCCGGTTGCGCGCGCTCGTCCGCTCGCCTCCGGAGCTGCGCTCGCGCAGCAGCCGCGCCAGCTCCTCGGCCCGCAGGTAGCGCTGGTTCCCGCGGCGCTCGAACGCGATGCGCCCGTCGCGCTCCCAGCGACGCAGGGTGTCGGTCGAGACGCCGAGCGCCTGGGCGGCGGCGCCGATGCGCACCAGGTCGTCCACGGGCGCCAGCCTACGGGCCGCGACGGTCGGCGGTCAGGCGACGTGCTCGGCGGCGCGCCCGCTCGCGGCGCCCGGCGCGAACGCCGACAGCGCGCGCTCGACCAGCGCCGGCTCGCCCTCCACGCCCAGCCGGGCGGTCCGCCCCTCGGGCCCGAGCGCGGCGATCCAGTCGGCCTCGCCGCCGGCGATCACCGCGTCGGGGTCGTCGGCGGGCGCCTCCTCCGACAGCGACGCGCCGTGCTCGCCGAGCGCGAGCCAGAAGCTGCGGTCGTCCACGCGCAGCTCGACGACGCCCTCCGCTCCCGGTCCGCCCCCGCACAGGCCGTAGGCGGCGCGCAGGACCGCCCCGACGTCGATCGCCTCCCGCGGCCGCGGCTGGCCCCACGCCCACCGCAGGCCCCAGCGCGACAGCTCGGCGATCACCGGCACGAGGTCGCGGGCGCGCTCGGTCAGCTCGTAGTCGACGCGCGGCGGCACCTCGCGGTAGCGCTGGCGGGTCAGCAGGCCGTCGGCGACCATCCGGTTCAGCCGCGAGCGCAGCTGCTCGGTCGAGATGCCGGGGAGGACGCGCTGCAGCTCGACGAAGCGGCGCGGCCCGCAGACGAGGTCGCGGACGATGAGCAGCGTCCACTTGTCCCCCACGAGGTCGAGCGCACGCGCGTCGGGCGACCACTGGGCGTATGGGTGCCGCTTGGGCGAAGGGACGGCGGGGATACTGGCCTCCTGCCTGGCCGAGTGACGCCAGTCAATCTACCTGGTGCGGTCAACGCCTTGGGCGAGCTACCTGCCCGGTCGGCGCAAGTTCCCTACCCCACGCGCGTTGCCGTCCACGTGGGAGTCGTCATCTCGCTCGACGAGCACCGCCGCGCCCACGGCCGGCCCGCGTTCCTGTTCGACCTCGCCGATCCCGCGACCTACCTGGCGGCCGAGCGGGTCGAGCGGCTCCCGGCCGACGTCGCGTGGCTGCCGGCGCGGTCGCCGCTGCCGCCGCGGCGCACCGTCGCCCACGAGCGCCGGGCCCGGGCGCTCGGCCTGCCGCTGGTGTGGCCGCGCCCGTGGCGCCCGCGCCTGCCGCGGGCGATGCGCGTCGCCGCCCACGCCGAGCGCCACGGCCGCGCCGCCGAGCTCGTGCTCGCGGCCACGCGGCTGGCGTTCTGCGGCGGCTTCGACCTCGAGGATCCCGAGGTGCTGGCCGAGGCGGTCGCGGCCGCCGGCCTGGACCTCGAGCCCGCGCTGAGCGCGGCCGCCGACGCGGCGCTCGACGGTCCGATTCACGCCGCCGGGCGGCTGCTGGCGGCGTCCGGGGCGGCGCCGCCCGCGGTGCGCGTCGGCGGCGCCGTCTTCGCCGGCGAGGCGCGCCTGGCCGAGGCCGCGCTCGCGCTGCGCGGCCACGGGCTCGTGGTCGAGCGCTGACCGCACCGGTCGACCGAACGTCGACGTTCATGTAAGGTGGGCCGCCATGGCTGCCGAAACTGAGAAGGAGACCAAGCTCCACGGCGGGCGCCTCGTCGCCAAGCGACTGAAGGCCCACGGCGTGACGAAGCTGTTCACGCTGTCGGGCGGGCACCTGTTCTCGGTGTACGACGGCTGCCGGGCGGAGGGCATCGACATCGTCGACGTCCGCCACGAGCAGACCGCCGCCTTCGCCGCCGAGGGGTGGGCCAAGGTCACCCGGCAGCCGGGCGTCGCCGCGCTGACCGCCGGCCCGGGCGTGACGAACGGGATGAGCGCGCTCGGCTCCGCCCAGCAGAACGGCTCGCCGGTCGTCGTCCTCGGCGGGCGCGCGCCCGCGATGCGCTGGGGCCAGGGGTCGCTGCAGGAGGTCGACCACGTCCCGTTCGTGGCCCCGCTCACGAAGCTCGCGCGCACCCCGGCCTCGACCGCGGAGATCCCGCCGCTGGTCGACGAGGCGATCGTCACGGCGATGCGCGCGCCCACCGGGCCCACGTTCGTCGACCTCCCGCTCGACTACGTCTTCATGGAGCTCGAGGAGGAGCCGGTCTCGACCGCCCGCGTCGCCGACCCGCGCGACACGCCCGCGGCCGACGGCGTCGAGGCGGCGGTCGAGCTGCTGCGCGGCGCGCGGCGGCCGGTGATCATGGCCGGCACCGGGCTGTACTGGGGCCACGGCGAGCACGCGCTGCGCGCCCTCGTCGAGGAGCGCCGCATCCCCGTCTTCGCCAACGGCCAGGCGCGCGGGTGCGTGCCCGCCGACCACGAGCTCGCCTTCTCGCGCGCCCGCTCGACCGCGCTGAAGGGCGCCGACGTCGCGCTCGTCGTCGGCGTGCCGATGGACTTCCGGCTCGGCTTCGGCGCCGCGTTCGGCGACGACACGAAGATCGTGCTGATCGACGCCGCCCCGTCCGGTCGCACGCTCGCGCGCACGCCCGAGGTCGAGCTGTACGGCGGCATCGCCGCCACGCTCGACGCGCTGCGCGCGGGCGGCGCGCTCGACACGCAGGCGTGGGTCGACGAGCTGCGCGCCGTCGAGACCGAGCGCCGCGCCGCCGAGGAGGCCGAGCGCGCCGACGACCGCTCGCCGCTGCACCCGATGCGCCTGTACGCCGAGCTCAGCCAGGTCCTCGACCGCGACGCGATCGTCATCGGCGACGGCGGCGACTTCGTCTCCTACGCCGGCCGCGTCGTCGACTCCTACGAGCCCGGCTGCTGGCTGGACCCGGGCCCGTTCGGCTGCCTCGGCGCCGGGCCCGGCTACGCGCTGGCGGCCAAGCTCGCCCACCCCGACCGCCAGGTCGTGCTGCTGCTCGGCGACGGCGCGTTCGGGTTCAGCGGGATGGAGTGGGACACGCTCGCGCGCCACGGCGTGCCGGTCGTCGGCGTGATGGGCAACAACGGGATCTGGGCGCTCGAGAAGCACCCGATGGAGTTCCTGTACGGGTACTCCGTCGCCGCCGAGCTGCGCCCGGAGACGCCCTACCACGACGTCGTCGCCGCGCTGGGCGGCCACGGGGAGCTCGTGCGCACGCCGGGCGAGCTGCGGCCCGCGCTGGAGCGCGCGTTCGCGGCCGGCGGACCCGCGCTCGTGAACGTCCTGACCGACCCGGACGTCGTCTATCCCCGCCGCGCGAACCTCGCCTGAGGCCCAAACGGGAGATTCCTACCCCGCGCCTAGCGCATTTTCGCCCCGCGCGGGCGTGAACATGGACGTTCGTTCGATGGCGGCGCCGACGCGGCGTCAACATACTCCGCCCTGCCGGTCGGTGGGGGTTCGTCCCCTGGTGGCCGGTTCATAGGCTCGGGCGAAGCCGCATCGAATCGGCGCCTCCCGCCGCTCGAGCCAACCGAACGGCCCCTGCATGGCACGTACCCCTGCCCGTCCTGTCGGGGCCACTTTCGAAAGCCGTCCCGCTTGCGGGGCGGCTTTCGAGCATCCCGCCCCGATCAGCCGGCGGCGATCTCGAGCGCCGTCCCGTACATCAGGTCGTGCTCGGAGACCTCGCAGCGCTCGAGGCGGAACAGCCGCAGCGCCTCGATCAGCAGGACGGCGCCGGCGACGATGACCGGCGCGCGGTCGGGGTGCAGGCCCGGCAGCCGGCGGCGCTCCTCGATCGTCATGCCGGCCAGCCGCGCGAGGAGCATCTCGCAGGTCGCGCGCTCGAGCACGTGGCCCTCCACGCGCCGCGGGTCGTAGGGCTCGAGCTCGAGGTCGATCGCCGCCAGCGACGTCGCGGTGCCGGCGACCGCGATCGCCGACTCCGGCACGTACGTCATCGGGTGCGGGACCGCGGTCGCGTACACGCGGCGGACGTCGTCGGTGAGCGACTGCACCTCGTGCTCGGCGGGCGGGTCGTGGGCGATGTGGCGCTCGGTCTGGCGCACGACGCCGGCCTGCGTGGAGACGTGGAAGCGCAGCGCGTCGCCCTCGCCGATGACGAGCTCGGTCGACCCGCCGCCGACGTCGACCACGAGCGCCGGTGCGCCGCGCGGGCGGTTCCAGGTCGCGCCGAGGTACGCCAGGCGCGCCTCCTCGTCGCCGGACAGCTCGCGCGCGTCGAGGCCGTAGCGGTCGCGGATCGCGGCCGTGAACTCGGCCCCGTTGGCGGCGTCGCGCACCGCGCTCGTCAGGACCGCCACGGCCGGCTGGGCGCCGGACTGCGCGATCAGCGCGGCGTACTCGGCCAGCACGTCGTGCACGCGCGCCATCGCCGCGTCGGCCAGGCGCCCGGTCGCGTCGACCCCCTCGCCCAGGCGGGTGACGCGGGAGCGGCGCACGACCTCGCCGATCGCGCTGCCGCCGTCGGCCACGTCGGCGACGAGCAGCCGCGTCGAGTTCGTGCCGACGTCGACGACCGCGACGCGCCGGGTCATGCCGGGTGCGGCATGGGCTCGCCGGCCAGCGCGGCGAGCAGGTTGTCGACCGCCATGTCGGCCATGCGGGCGCGGGTGGCGTGGGTCGCCGAGCCGACGTGCGGCAGCACGAGGACGTTCGGGGCGTCCAGGAGCGGGTCGTCGGGCGGCAGCGGCTCGGGGTCGGTGACGTCGAGCGCGGCCGCCCCGAGGCGCCCCTCGCGCAGCGCCTGCGCGAGCGCGACCTGGTCGACGACCCCGCCGCGGGCGGTGTTGACGAGGATCGCGCCGGGCCTCATCCGCGCCAGCGTGTCCGCGTTGATGAGATGGCGCGTGGCGTTGGTGAGCGGGACGTGCAGGGAGACGACGTCGCTGCGCTCCAGCAGCTCCGGAAGCGGCGTCGGCCGCGACGTGATCACGGTCATCCCGAACCCCTCGGCGCGGCGCGCGACCGCCTGGCCGATGCGCCCGGCGCCGACGATCCCCAGCGTCGCGCCGCTCAGCTCCAGCCCCAGCCAGCCGGCCGGCTCCCACGTGCGCCACTCGCCGGCGCGGACGGCGCGCTCGCCCTCCGACAGGCGGCGGGCGGCGGCGAGGATCAGCGCGAACGCGAGGTCGGCGGTGGCGTCGGTGAGCACGCCCGGCGTGTTGCCGACCGGGATGCCGCGCGCGCGGGTCACCGCGTGGTCGACGTTGTCGGTCCCGACCGCGTAGACGGCGATCGCCCGCAGCTTCGGCGCCGCGTCGAGCAGCGCCGCGTCGACGCGGTCGGTCAGCAGGCACAGCAGGCCCTCGACGTCGGCCACCAGCTCCCGCAGGCGCTCGGGCGCGGGCGGCAGGTCGTCCTCCCAGACGGAGACGTCGTGGGCGGCGGCCAGCCGGTCGAGGGCCGGGAAGGGCAGGCGGCGGGTGACCAGGACGCGGGCCATGCGTGCCGGGGAATGATGCCGGGTACCGTTTCGACATGACCGCCGACCACCACGGAGCCGATCGCGTCGGCCACGGCGAGGCGTCGCTGGGCGATGCGCAGGCCGCGAACCCGCCCGACGATCCGGACATGCTGACGTCCGACGCCGGCTACCTCGACACCGACACCGACTACGAGGGCGAGGGCACGCCGCCGCCCGAGGAGCGCGGCAACGAGGACCCGGCGCCGAACGCGCCCTAGTCGCGCGCCCAGGCCGCCAGCAGCTGGCCGAACACGTCGCGCAGCGCCGGCGCCTGCTCGCCGGCCGCGGCGCGGTGCACGCCGAGCCCGTCGATCGTCGCGACGACGACGCCGGCCTTCGCCTCGGGCTCCGCGATCCCCGCGGCCCGCAGCGCCAGCGCGGCGACCTCCTGGTAGGCGCGCAGCGACTCCGCCGCCACCTCGCGCAGCTCGGGGTCGCGCGCCGCCTCGAGGTACAGCTCGAACTGGGCGATGTCGGGGTGGCCGCCCTCCATCTCGGCGGTGAACGCGGCGACGACCTCCTCGGCGCTGGCGCCCGACGCCAGCAGCCCGGCCGCGAGCTCCCGCAGGCGCCCGGCGTCGTCGCGCACGTGCAGGCGCAGCGCCTCGCGCAGCAGCGCCTGCTTGGACGCGAAGTAGTACGTGAGCGAGCCGAGCGGCACGCCGGCCTCCTCGGCGACCGTCCGGTGCGTCACGCCGCCGACGCCGCAGCGGCCGATCACCGCGAGCGTCGCCCGCAGGATCTGCTCGACGCGCACCTGGCCGCGCGGCTGGCGCGCAGGGGAGCTGACCTCCATCGCGGCGCAACGCTACGGGGGCCGGAACTTGTACGCAAGTACGAGTTTCTGTACGTTGCCGTTCGCATGCCTAGGGGAATGGATCGGCGTGCGTTCCTCGGGGTCGGGGGCGCCGCCATCATCTGCACGATCGGCGGGAAGACGATCCGCGTCGAGACGCCGGAGGACGTCGCCGAGGTCGACGCCGCCGTGCGCCGGTTGCAGCGTCCCCGGGCCGCCGCCGCGCAGGCGGACGGCAAGGACTCCGTCGACGGCCTGCAGTTCGGCACCCCCGAGCCGCAGCCCGGCGGCCGGGTGCGCGAGTACTGGATCGAGGCCAAGAGCCTGATGTGGGACGTCGCGCCCACCGGCCAGGACGAGTTCATGGGGCACGCGATCCCCAAGCCGCGCACGTTCCGGGCGTTCGCCTACCGGCAATGGAGCAACGGCTTCGCCTCGCCGCTGGGCCCGCCGTCGATCCCGGGGCCGACGCTCGAGGCCGAGGTCGGCGACGTGCTGCGGGTGCACTTCCGCAACGCCGACGAGCACTTCGGCCAGGCGGTCACGATGCACCCGCACGGGGTCCGCTACACGCCCGACTACGACGGGGCGTACATGGGCGACTACACCCGGGTCGGCGGGTTCATCGCCCCGGGGGAGGAGTTCACCTACACGTGGGAGGCGACGCCGGACTCGGTCGGCGTGTGGGCCTACCACGACCACGGTCCCAACGAGGACCTCAACACCCATCGCGGGCTGTTCGGGATGCTGATCGTGCGCGAGAAGGGCGCGCCGCGGCCCGACGTCGAGGCCGGGCTGTTCTTCCACCAGTTCGCGCCCGCGATCACGAAGATCCGCAAGAACTTCCAGTGCGTCAACGGGCGCGTCGCGGCGGGCAACACGCCGACGATCCGCGCCAAGGTCGGTCAGCGCGTCACGTGGCACGTGTTCGGCGCCGACGACATGCTGCACACGTTCCACATCCACGGGCACCGCTGGCGGGCGCCCGACGGGACGTTCACCGACAACCAGCTCCTCGGCCCGATGACGTCGGTGACCGCCAGCTGGGTGGAGGACAATCCCGGGCGCTGGCTGTACCACTGCCACGTCCTGTCACACATGCATGCCGGCATGAACGGCTGGTATCTCGTCGATCCCTAGGAGGAGATGGTGCGCATCCGCAAAGCCGCGCTGCTCGCCGCCGTCCCCGCGCTGCTGGTGTTCGCCGCACCGGCCGTCGCGCAGGACTACCCGGCGCCGGGCAACCCCGGCAAGGTGCAGAAGAAGCCGAAGGGCCCGTTCAAGACGCTGCGGGTCTGCAAGAAGGGCTGCAAGTACACGTCGATCCAGAAGGCCGTCAACAAGGCGGGCCCCGGTGACACGGTGAAGGTGGCCGACGGCACGTACCGCCAGCCGGTGCGCATCAGCGGCATCAAGAAGCGGTACATGAAGCTGATCGGCAACCCGGCGCATCCGGAGCGGGTCGTCATCGACCTGCGCCGCGCGAAGGGCGCCGCCGCCCAGAACGCGGTGATGGTCAACGGCGCCAACGAGGTGACCGTCCAGGGCTTCACCGCCATCGGCTACAAGGCCAACGGCTTCTTCGTCGTCAACGCGCACGGCTACACGTTCGCCAACCTGCGCGCGATGCTCGGCGGCGTCTACGGCATCTACGCGTTCAACACGATCGGCGGCACGATGCGCGACTCGGTCGGCGCGTGGAACAACGACGCCGGCTTCTACATCGGGCAGACCCCGCCGCAGGACAAGCCGGTCCGCACGATCGTCGAGAACGTCGACTCCTTCGGCAACGTGCTCGGCTGGTCGGGCACGAACATGCGCTACGTGACGATCCGCAAGTCGCGCTTCTACAACAACGGCGCCGGCATCGTCCCGAACGCGCTGACCTCGGAGAAGTACCCGCCGGAAGAGGACAACGTCATCGCCGAGAACGACATCTTCTGGAACAACTTCAACTACTACGCCGGGGCGCCGTTCGAGCTGCGTCCGCCGTCGGCGGAGGCGACCCCGTACCCGGTCGGCGTCGGCGTGCTGCTGTTCGGCGGCCGCCGCAACATCGTCGAGCGCAACCGCATCTTCGGCAACTACCTGGCCGGCGCGGCGGCGGTGCAGCAGTTCCTGCTGCAGGACGAGAGCGCCAAGGACCTCGTCGGCAACGAGGTCAAGGAGAACCAGTTCGGGCTGAACGGGACCGACCCCAACGGCCGCGACCTGGTCTACGACGGCAACGGGACCGGCAACTGCTTCGGCCCCAACGAGGGCGTGCAGACGACGTTCCCGGCCGACGGCTCGACGTTCGTGCCGTGCCCGTTCGGCGGCGCGAACTCGTTCAGCGCGGCCGTTCAGCAGGAGATGGTCAACTGGGCGCTGGACGGGACGCACACCGCGTTCTGGATCACGCACCCGCACGCGCCGTACCCCGGCGTGACGCCGCTCGAGACGTACTCGACGTACACGGGCCCGAAGCCGGAATGACGTTCGCCCAGGTCAGGCGCCTCGCGCTCCCGGCCGGGCTCGCGGCCCTGGTCACCCTCGCCCCGGCGGTCGCCGGGGCGGGGGCGGCCAAGCCCCGCAAGCCCAAGCCGGTCACCAAGAAGGTCAAGATCTTCGACAACTACTACGAGCCCGCCAAGCTCACCGTCCCGCGCGGCTCGACGATCGTGTGGCAGTGGCCGATCACCACCGGCGACGCCCACGACGTGACGCTGGACAAGGGCCCCAAGGGCGTGCGCAAGTTCCAGTCCCAGGTCGCGGCCTCGGACTACACGTTCAAGCGCAAGCTCACGAAGAAGGGCCGCTACCACATCATCTGCACGCTCCACGAGGAGATGACGATGGACATCACCGTCCGCTGAACGCGGGCGGATCCATTGCTATACTCGGGGCTCCGCCGCGGGGTGGAGCAGTCTGGTAGCTCGTCGGGCTCATAACCCGAAGGTCGCGGGTTCGAATCCCGCCCCCGCTACTCCTCCGAAAGGTCCGCATGCGCGGGCCTTTCGCCGTTCTGGGACCGGGTGCGACGCTCACGCGATCGTCGCCGGGTCCACGCCGGCCGCCGCGCTGAGCGGCGCCCCGCCGAGGAAGCGGGCGATCGACGGTCCATGGTCGTGGCCGCACCCGCACGTGCGGTCGGTCTCGGCCAGGAACCCGCCGGCGGTCGGCCCGGTGAGCCGGCGGCACTCGCGGTTGAGGTGCGATTCGTCGGCGTACCCGGCGGCCGCGGCGAGCGGCGCGAGGCCCGCGCCGCCGGGCTGCTCGTCGCGGGCGCGCGCGAGCTGCGTCGCGGCCAGGAAGCGCTGGAAGCGCAGCATCCGCTGCAGCGGCTTCGGCGCCAGCCCGACCGCCTCGCCGATCCGGCGCCGGAGGTGGCGCTCGGACACGTACAGGTCCGAGCGGATCGCCGTCAGCGTGCCGGCGCCGCCCTGCTCGAGCCGGCGCACGGTCTCGGCCACCACCGGGTCCACGGGCTGTGCGTCGCCGATGGCGTCGAGCAGCGCTCGCTGGAGGAGACGGGCGATCCCCCGGTCGTGGCCGCCGCCGGTCAGATCGTCGCCGAGGCGGTCGGCGACGACGCTCCACAGCTCGGCGGCGTCGACGGTCCGGTCGACGAGCTCGCGCGCGGGAACCCCCAGCACGGCGCCGGCCGCCTCGGGGCGCAGGCGCGCGCCGACGACGGTCGTTCCCGCCGGCAGCACGTCGACGACGGGCGCCGTCCGGGGCCCGACGATCTGCGGCGCCGCGCCAACGCGGCAGACGACGTCGACGCTGCCGTTGGGGAGGTGGCGCTGGCGGTGGGGCTCGGCGCCCGGATCGACGTGCTGCACCCACACGGCGCTCACCACGCCGGTGAGGGCCGCGACCGGTCGCATCTCCGTGTAGGTCTGCCCGGGCACGCGCCCGCATGATGGCCGGTTCGTTCTAGCGGCGCGTGCCGGCCGGCTCGTACAGTCGCGGCGTGGGATCGGACGCGCCGACGCTGCCGCAGGGGGATCTCGCCCTGCTGACCACGGAGACGGCCCGTCGGCTGCTGACGTCCCGGATCCCGGCGCGCGTCGCGTACGTGGCCCTCGACGGGACGCCGAGGATCGTCCCGACCTGGTTCCACTGGACCGGCGAGGAGCTGACGATGCCGACGTTCGTGGCCGCGCCCCATGTCCGCCATCCGCCCGGTCGGCTGCGCGCTCTGCGCGCCGACCCGCGCGTCGCGGTCTCGATCGACAGCGACGAGTGGCCGCCGGAGGTGTTGACGATCCGCGGTCGGGCGACGATCGCCGAGGTCGACGGCGTGGCCCCCGAGTACGCGGCGGCGTCGCGCCGGTACCTCGGCGACGAGGCGGCAGGCGCGTTCCTCGCCGACATCGAGCAGCCGGGCACGCGCATGGCGGTGGTCGCGGTGCGGCCGGAGTGGGTGGGCCTGCTCGACTTCCAGGCCCGGCTGCCCAGCGCGCTGGGAGGCGTCGCGTGACGCCTGTGGACCGGATGCCGGAGCACCTCGGCGCGCCGCACCACACCGCCTATCTGGTCGACCGCATCGAGGCGACCGTCGAGCGCCTGGTGGCCCAGCTCGGCGCCGGTCCGTTCCTGCTCGTGGAGGACGTGCCGCTCGAGGACGTGCGGTCGCGAGGGGAGCCGGCCGAGGCCGCCCACCACTCCGCGTTCGGGTGGTGCGACGGCGCGCCGATCGAGCTGCTCGAGCTCGTCCGTGCGACGCCGCCGCGCGTCGCGCAGCGGTGGGCGGGGCCGACGCCGCGCGTCCATCACGTCGCCTACGTGCGCCCGCGCGACGAGGCCCTCGCGCTGCGGGCCGCGCTCGCCGCCCGCGGGCTCCCGGAGTACTTGAGCGCCCGCCTGGGCGCGCTCGACATGACGTACCACGACGCGTCGGCCACGCTGGGGCACGACCTCGAGATCCACGTCGACGTGCCGGACCTGCGCGGCTTCTTCGAGCTCGTGCGGACCGCCGCCGACGGCTGGGACGGCGCCGACCCGCTGCGGCCCGTCACCGGCGCGGACGGGGCGTGAGCACGACGAGGCGCGAGCCGGACCCCGCAGTCGTGGGACTGGCGGTCTCCCGCCGCCTTCGGCCGCGCCCGGCGCGGTCGAGCGCAACCGGGCCAATACATCGCCGGGCCCGACCGGCGCGGCTCGCACCTGCAGGAGACCGACACCGGAGCCGGGTCAGGGGCGTCCCCGTCCCCACCGCGCCAGCGACAGCGGCACGCCCCACGGGGCGAGCACGGCCGTCTGGCGGGCGAGCGCGCACACCCGTCCGTCAGGACCGAGGAGCGCCGCGCCGGCCACGAGCGTGCGCCGGCGGCGCTCGATCGGCCACGCCATGACGACGTGGGGCTCCCCAGCGACGACCGGCGCGCGCACGTCCATGTGCAACGTGCCGGTCACCGCGTGCGCGTCAGCGCTGGTCGGCTGACGCAGGATCAGCGCCCACAGGCCCGGGCAGTCGAGCGCCGCCCACACGAGCTCGCGCGGCAGCCGGCCCGACGCGTCGCCCAGCGTGGGGTCGGGCGTCCACAGCCCGGCCACGAGCCGGCGTCCCGTGACGGGCCCGCAGAACACGCGCAGCCCGTCGGAGCCGGCGCGGCGCGGCCCGCAGGCGAAGCAGTCGGGGAAGCGGTGGTCCTCGGCGTCGGGGGCGAGCGCCGAGGCCGCGTGGGCGGTCTCGGGGTCGACGGCGGCGGGCAGGTCGAGCGCGAGCGGCGCCGCGACGGCGTCGGCCAGCACCTCGCCGCCGTCGCGCAGCGTCGCCGCGTCGCCGGTCGTCTCCAGCTCCAGCGGCCGGCTCGGCGGCACGGCCGCCAGCAGCCGCACGCAGGCGGCGTCGGCGTCGATCGCGCCGGCCACGACCCCGGCGACGTAGCCGCCGAGGACGCACCCGGGAAGCCCGCCGTGGCGAGGGTCGATCGTCAGCGTGCGGCGGCTGCGGGGGCGCGACGGGGTCAGGTCGACGGTCGTCAGGGGCACGGGTGAGTCTCTTTCGCGGCGGAATTCGAACGCCGTTCTACGCCCGCGGCGTTGGCGGAGCGTTGGCGAGGCGTAGACTCGCGCCGATTCCGATGGGCCGGGGGACCGCGGTCACCAGCGCGGGTCTGCGCCGGTCGCCGCCTCGGACGCGGGTGCGCCTCTGCGGCGCGCTCGCCCTGGAGATCGACGGCCGCGACGCGCTGGCGCCCCTGCCCGCGGCCGGACAGGCGCGGCTGCTGCTGGCCCGCCTGCTCGCGGCGCCCGACCGCTCGGCCGGCCGCGAGGAGCTGATCGACGTCCTCTGGCCGCGCGACGCGCCCAAGGAGCCGGCGGCCGACCTGCGCGCGGTCCTGTCGCGCGTGCGCCGCGCGATCGCGCCCGCGCGGCTGGAGGGGCGCGCCCGCCTGACGCTCGTGCTGCCCGGCCCGGTGTGGATCGACGCCGACGCCGCCACCGCGGCGCTCGCGGCCGCGCGCACGGCGGCGGCCGACGGCGCCTGGGGGCGCGTGTCCGCGCACGCCGAGCGCGCCCGCGATCTGCTCGAGGGCGACTTCCTCGCCGGCCAGGACGGCGAGTGGGCGCGCGAGCGGCGGCGGGAGCTGCACGACCTCGAAGTCGAGGCGCTCGAGTGGGCGGCCCGCGCCGGCCTGGCCGCCGGCGGAGCCGGCCTGACCGCCGCGCGGCGCGCCGCGCGTGAGCTGGTCGCCCGCGCGCCGCTGCGCGAGAGCGCCCACGGCCTGCTCATGGAGGCGCTCGCGGCCGGCGGCGACGCGGCCGAGGCGCTCGCCGCCTACGCCGAGCTGCGGCGGCGCCTGCGCGACGAGCTGGGCACGGTCCCCGGGCCCGAGCTGCAGGCGCTGCACGTGCGGCTGCTGGCCGAGGCGGCCGCGCAGCCGTCGCGGACCCTGCCGGCCAGCCTCCAGCCGGGGCGGCGCGACGTGCTCGTCGCCCGCGACGCCCAGCTCGCCCGCCTGCGCGCGGCCTGGCGCGAGGCGCGGGCCGGGCGCCGGCGCATCGTCGCCCTGCGCGGCGAGGCGGGCATCGGCAAGACCAGCCTCGCCGCCCGCCTCGCGCGCGAGGCGCACGCCGACGGCACCGTGCTCTACGCCGCCTGCCAGCCCGAGGCGCTCGTGCCCTACCAGCCGTTCGTCGAGGCGCTGCGCCACTACGCCGAGACGCTGCCCGCCGGCAGCCCGCCGTTCTCGCTCGGCCCCGGCGGGGCCGAGCTCGCCGGCCTCGTCGGCGGCCTGCCGGTCGCCGCCCCGGCGGAGCCGGCCGTGCCCATCGCCACCGCCGGCGACACGGGCCGCTGGCTGCTGTTCGAGGCCGTCCGCTCCCTCCTGGGCCAGGCCGCCGCGCGCGAGCCGCTGCTGCTCGTCCTCGACGACCTGCACTGGGCCGACCGCCCGACGCTGCACCTGCTGCGCCACGTCGTCGGCGACCAGGAGGACGCCGCGCTGCTCGTCGTCGCGACGTTCCGCGAGGACGAGGTCGGCGCGGGCGGCCCGCTGGCGGAGCTCGTCGCCGGCCTGCGGCGGGACCCGCGGTTCGAGCAGCTCACGCTCGGCGGCCTGGACGTGCCCGGCGTCGCCTCGCTCCTGGCCGGCCACGCGGGTCAGGACGTGCCCGACGAGCTCGCGCGCCTCCTGCACGACGAGACCGCCGGCAACCCCTTCTTCGTCGAGGAGGTGATGCGCCACCTGATCGAGACGGGCGTCGTCCGCGAGGCCGACGGGGGCTGGTCGTCGGAGCGGATGCCCGAGCGCATCGGCGTCCCCGACGGCGTCCGCGAGGTGATCGGCCGGCGCCTGTCGCGCCTCTCGCCGCCCTGCCGCGCCGCGCTCGACCAGGCCGCGGTGCTGGGCCGCGAGCCGCCCTTCGACGTGCTGGCGCGCATGGTCGACGGCGGGGAGGAGGCGGCGGTCGCCGCGGTCGAGGACGCCGTGGCCGCGCAGCTGCTGGTCGAGGTGCGTCGCGACGGCGAGACGCGCTACGCGTTCGCGCACGCGCTCGTGCGCGAGACCCTGTACGTCGGGCTGAGCCTGCCCCGCCGCCAGCGCCTGCACGCGCAGGCGGCCGCGGCGATCGCCGCGTCGGGCGCCGGCTCCGACGCGAGCGTCGGCGCGCTCGCGCTGCACTGGCGGCTGGCCGGGCCGGCGGCCGACGCCGGCCAGGCGCTCGACGCCTCGCTGCGGGCGGGCGCGCGGGCGCGCGAGCTGTTCGCCTGGGAGGAGGCGATCGAGCACTGGGACGGCGCGCTGGCGATCATGGAGCGCACCGGCGCCGAGGCCGGCGCCCGCGCGCGACTGCTCGTCGCGCTCGCGGCGCTGGCCGCGGTCACCGGCGACCTGGCCCGCCAGATCGCGTGGCTGGAGCGCGCGCTCGCGCTGCACGCCGGGCGCGGCGACGACGAGGCCGCCGCGCGGGTGCACTCGCGCCTGGGGATGGCGCACTCGCTCATCGACGCGACCGGCGCCGAGCACCTCGACATCCGCCGCGCGTTCGTCCACTACGACGCGGCGCGGTCGGTGCTCGCGCGCGGGCCGGCGGGCCGGGCGCGCGGCCACCTGGAGACGGGGGTCGCGACCGCGATGACCTACGCGCTGCGCTGCGACGAGGGGCTGGAGGCGTCCGCCCGCGGCATGGAGATCGCCGAGCGGGTCGGCGACGAGGCGCTGTGGGCGGCGGCCGCGCAGGCGCACGCGTGGCACACGATCATCGCCGGCGCGCCCGACGACGGGTTCGCCGAGGTCGACCTCGCGTTCGCCGCCGCCGACCGCGGCCGGCGGCCGTTCCTGGCCTGGATGGGCGGCTCGATCCGCGGCCAGATGACCTGGGGGCTCGGCGATCCCGACGGCGCGCAGCCGTTCTTCGAGCGCACGCTCGTGCTGCCGTACGCGGGCGAGACCGTCTACCGCCGCGAGCTGCTCGACGGCCTCGGCCGCTGCCATCTGGCGCGCGCCGAGCTGGCCGAGGCGCGGCGCCTGCGCCAGCCGGGGCGCCCGGCCTGGATCAGCTACTCGCTGCCGCCGCTCATCGACCTGTGGGAGGGCGACTGGGCGGCGGTCGAGGGGCTCGCGCGCCGCACGTACGCGACGAGCCGCCGGACCGGCAACCGCTGGGACGAGTGGGCGGCGCTGTCGTTCGCGGGCCGGGTGCGCCGGCTGCGCGGCCGGCCGGCCGAGGCCGTCGCGCTGCTGGCGCGGGCGCAGGAGATCGTGCGCGACGGCGGCGCCGTCTACTTCGAGATGTGGGTCCTGCCCGAGCTCGCGCGCGCCCTGGCCGAGGCCGGGGACCCGGCGGGCGCCCGCGGGCACGTTGCGCGCATGGAGGCCATCCTCGCCGCCGGGCAGGACTGGCGCGGGCGGCGCGGCGAGGCGCTGCTGGCCGACGCGGTCGTGCTCTCGCACGAGCGCCGCGACGCCGCCGCGAACGCGCGCTTCGCCGAGGCGCTCGACGTCCTGCGCCGATACCGCCTCGTCCGCAAGCAGGCCGACGCGCTGCACGAGTGGGGTCGCGCGCTCGCCCGCGCGGGCGACGCGACCGGGGCGCGCGAGCGCCTGGCGCCGGCCGCCGCGCTCTACCGCCGCCACCGCGCCGGCGAGGCGTGGCTGGACCGCGTGCGCCGCGACGTGCCGGCGTAGCGGATCCCCCGAAGCCGGGGGATGGCGGCCCGCGGCGCGCGGGGGCACGCTCACCGTCCGCGACCAAGGAGGCGGAGACGTGCCCCAGCAGACGATGACGACGACCGACCTGTCCACCCGGACGCTCCACGGCTACTGGCTGTCGCGCGCGATCTGGGTGGCCGCGCGCCTGCGGCTCGCCGACGCGGTCGGCGACGGCCCCGCCGACCCGGCCGACGTCGCCCGCGTCGTCGGCGTGGACGCCGGCGCGCTGACGCGGGTGCTGCGCGCGCTGGCGTCGGCGGGCGTGTTCGAGATCGACGACGCCGGCCACGTGTGGCCGACCGCGGACTCCAACGCGCTGCGCTCCGACGACCCGCGGTCGCAGCGGGTCCTGCTCGACCACCTGCTCGGCGACGAGAACCACGCGTCCTGGGGCGAGCTGGCCGAGACCGTCCGCACCGGGCGCACCGGGTTCGAGATCCACCACGGCCACACGTGGATCGAGCACTACGCCGCCGACCCCGAGTCGGGCCGCCGCTTCGCCGAGGCGATGAGCGCGACGACGGCCGCCTTCGAGGAGGCGCTGATGGCCGCCGACGCGTTCCCGCCGTTCGCGGTCGCCGTCGACGTGGGCGGCAGCCACGGCAGCCTGCTGCGGCGGCTGCTGGACCGCGACCCGGCCGCGCGCGGCGTGCTGTTCGACCTGCCCGAGGTGGTCGCGCAGGCCGAGGAGCGCCTGGGCGCCGACCTCGACGGCCGGCTCGCCGCCGTCCCCGGCGACTTCTTCCGGTCCGTCCCGCCCGGCGCCGACCTCTACCTGCTGAAGCTGATCCTCCACGACTGGGACGACGAGCGCGGCGTCGCGATCCTGCGCAACGTGCGCGCCGCGGCGCCCGAGGGCGCGCGGGTCGCGATCGTCGAGGCGGTGCTCCCGGAGCGCCCGAACGACCACGCCGGCTGGTGGTGGGACCTGCAGATGCTGGTCATGACCGGGGGCCGGGAGCGCTCGCGCGACGAATACGCGGCGCTGCTGCGGGCCGCCGGGTGGCGGCTGGAGCGCGTCGTCGACACCGCCTCGCCGCTGAGCGTCGTGCTCGCCGTCTGAGCATCGGAGCCGGGGCGCCCGCGCCGGCCCCGGTTCGCCCTATGCTCGCGGCGATGCCCGCGATCGAGGTCACCGGCCTGGTCAAGGCGTTCGGCCGCTTCCGGGCCCTCGACGGGCTCGACCTCACCGTCGAGGAGGGCGAGGTCCACGGGTTCCTGGGGCCGAACGGGTCGGGCAAGTCGACCACGATCCGCGTGCTGCTCGGGCTGCTGCGCAAGAGCGGCGGCGAGGCGCGGCTGCTGGGCGGCGACCCGTGGACGGACGCCGTGGCGCTGCACCGCCGGCTCGCCTACGTCCCCGGCGAGGTGAACCTGTGGCCGTCGCTGACCGGCGGGGAGGCGATCGACCTGCTCGGCCGCCTGCGCGGCGGCCTGGACCCGGCGCGCCGGGCCGAGCTGCTCGAGCGGTTCGAGCTCGACCCGACGAAGAGGGCGCGCACGTACTCGAAGGGCAACCGCCAGAAGGTCGCGCTGGTCGCCGCGCTCGCCGCCGACGTCGAGCTGCTCATCCTCGACGAGCCGACGTCGGGCCTGGACCCGCTCATGGAGACCGTGTTCCAGGCGTGCATCCGGGAGGCGCGCGACGAGGGGCGCACCGTCCTGCTGTCGAGCCACATCCTGGCCGAGGTCGAGGCGCTGTGCGCGCGGGTGACGATCATCCGCGCCGGCCGCACCGTGGAGAGCGGATCGCTCGCCGAGCTGCGCCACCTGACCCGCACGACCGTCGACGTCGAGACGGCCGCGCCGATCCACGGGCTCGAGGCCATGCCCGGTGTCCACGACCTGAGGCTGGACGTCACGCGCGCCGCCTTCGACGTCGACGCCGACGCGCTCGACGGGGTGCTGCGCCACCTCGCCGGGTTCGGCGTGCGGATGCTGCACAGCTCCCCGCCGACGCTCGAGGAGCTGTTCCTGCGCCACTACGGGGAGGAGCTGAGCGAGGCGGAGCGCGCCGCGTGAGCGCGCTGGCGGGGACGCGGGCGCTGACGCGCTTCGCGCTGCGCCGCGATCGCATCCTCATCCCCGTCTACCTCGTGGTGCTGATCGCGCTCGTCGTGAGCACCGCGGCGCAGAGCGAGGAGCTGTACTCGACGCAGGCCGAGCGCGCCGACTACGCGCGCTCGATCGCGGGCAACCCGGGCGCGGTCGCGCTGGTCGGCCCGGCGTACGCGGTCGACACCGTCGGCGGCGACGTCGCCTGGCAGTGGGGCGGGTTCGGGGCCGTGACGACGGCGCTGATCAGCATGTGGATCGTCGGGCGCCACACGCGCTCGAACGAGCAGGAGGGCCGCAGCGAGCTGCTGCGCGCGGCGCCGGTCGGGCGGCTCGCGCCGCTGACGGCGGCGGTCGTCGACGCGGTGGCGGTCAACGTCGTGCTCGCGGTGGCGCTGGGGGCCGCGCTCGTGGCCCAGGGGCTGGACGCCGGCGGGTCGTTCGCGCTCGCGGTCTCGATGGCCGGCGCCGGGATCGTGTTCACGGGCGCGGCCGCGGTCGCCGCGCAGGTGAGCCAGACGACGTCGGGGATGTACGGCCTCGTCGGCGCCGCGATCGGGGCGTCGTACCTGGTGCGCGGCGTGGGCGACGTCGGCGACGGGACGCTGTCGTGGCTGTCGCCGATCGGCTGGGGCCAGTCGATGCGGCCGTTCGCGGGCGAGCGCTGGTGGGTGGTCGGGCTGATGGCCGCCGCGGCGGTGGCGCTGGGGTTCGTCGCCTACCGGCTGGCGGCCGCGCGCGACGAGGGCACGGGGGCGATCGCGCCGCGGCCCGGCCCGCCGGGCGCGGACCCGCGGCTCGCGCATCCGGTCGGGCTGTCGCTGCGGCTCACCCGCGGGGCGCTGATCGGCTGGGCGGCCGGGCTGCTCGTGGCCGGCGTGATGCTGGGGGCGATCGCGCAGGACGCGCAGGACATCCTCGGCGACAGCGACGAGGTGCGCGAGCTGCTGGCCCGGGCCGGCGGGTCGATCGTCGACCAGTACCTGGCGATCTCGCTGCTGTCGCTGGCGCAGCTGGGGGCCGCGTACGCGATCCAGGTGCTGCTGCGGATGCGCGCGGAGGAGTCGAGCGGGCGCCTGGAGGTGCTGGCCAGCACGGCGCTGGACCGGCGGCGCTGGGCGGCCGGCTACCTCGCGGTCGCGGCGGTCGGGACCGTGCTCGTCGTCGGCGCGTGCGGCCTGGGCGCCGGGGTCGCCGACGCGCTCGTGTCCGGCGACGCGTCGCGCGTGCCGCTGCTGCTCGGGTCCGCGGTCGCGCTCGTGCCCGCGGTGTGGGTGCTGGGCGGGCTGACGATGGCGCTCGTCGGGCTGGTCCCGCGCGCCGCGCCGGCGGCCTGGGGCGCGATCGCCCTCTGCTACCTGCTGGCGGCGCTCGGCCCGCTCCTGTCGCTGCCCGGGTGGGTGCTGGACCTGTCGCCCTACGAGCACCTGCCGCTGCTGCCCGGCCACGACGTCGAGGTCGTCCCCCTGCTCGCGCTGACCGCGGTCGCCGCCGCGCTCGCGGCGATCGGCCTGATCGCGCTGCGCCGGCGCGACCTGCAGAGCATGTAGCCCGCAGGCGGCGCGGGTCGGCGGGCCGCGCGGGGGACGTGTGGCACATGGCAGCCGCTATGCGGACGCCAGGTGCCACACGTGCGGGGTGACGGCGCGCGTCAGGCGGTCCGCGCGTCGCGTCGCGCCCGCGCCGCCGCGCGCCAGTTCTCCAGCTCGGCGTCGACGCTCACGCCGGCCAGCAGCACGAGGTTGATCAGCCACAGCCAGATCATCGAGGCGATCGTCGCGCCGAGCGCGCCGTAGCTCGTCTGGTAGGAGCCGAACACGTTCACGTACACCGTGAACACCCCGGAGACGACCAGCCAGGACAGGACCGTGAACGCGCCCCCGGGCGTCACCACCCACCAGCGCGCGAGCGTGCGCGGGGCGCTCGGCGACCCGCGGTAGAGGAGGCCGACGAGCAGGACCAGCAGCACGAGCACCGCCGGCCACTTGAGGATCTCGTAGAGCGTCACCGTCGCCTCGGTCAGCGAGAGCGCGTCGCCGATCTCCTCGGCGAGCTGGCCGGTCACGATGATCGCCGTCAGCGCCAGCGCGGCGACGAGCAGGAGCGCGAGCGTCAGCGCCAGCCGCGCCGGCCACGCGCGCCACACCGGCCGCTGCGGCACGCCCCAGATGCGCGCCGACGCCCGGAAGAACGAGCCGACGTACGCGGACGCGGTCCACGCCACGCCGACGAGGCCGACGCCGAGCAGCGCCCCCGACGCGGCGTCGTTGCGCAGCACGTCCGCGAACTGCTCGCGCGTGCCCTGGTCGCGGTTGCCGGGCACGAGCGCGCCGAGGACGGTCAGCGAGCTCTCCACGTCGTCGCGGGTGCCGAACAGCCCGAACAGCGAGAACAGCACGAGCATCGCGGGCACGAGGCCCAGCAGCCCGTAGTAGGTCAGCGCCGCCCCGCGGTCGAGGAGGTCGTTGTCCTTGGCCCGCTGCAGCAGCTCGGAGGAGTCGATGCTCACGGCGCCGAGACCGTACTGCGTCCCGGCCGTGCCCCTCGGGGTGGCCGTGCTGCCCACCCCGAGGGCCGGTCCGGACGCGGGCGCCGGGGGAGGGGCGCCCGCGGTGCGAGGCCGGCGTCAGCCGGCGTGCTCCACGACCGCCTCCGTGGTGACACCCGGCTCTCGCGGCGGCCGGAGGAGGACGAGCGCCAGGGCCACCGCGGCCACCACGAGCCCCGCGGCGATCGCGAAGGCGAGCTGGTAGCCGTCGGTGAGCGCCTGCGCCAGAGGCTCGGCCTGGGCCAGCAGCGTCTCGCTGCGCGAGGCCGAGAGCGTCGCGAGCACGGCGAGCCCGAGGGCGCCGCCCATCTGCTGCGACGTGTTCACCAGGCCGGAGGCCAGGCCGGAGTCCTGCTCGGTGGCGCCGGACATCGCCAGCGTCATCAGCGAGGGGAAGCTGAGGCCGGCGCCGACGCCGATGAGCACCATCGAGGGCAGGAGGTCGGTCGCGAACTGGGCGTCGATCGGCGCCCGCACGAACAGCGCGAGCCCGACGGCGACGAGCGCGAGCCCGGGCACCAGCGTGCGGCGCGCGCCGTAGCGCATGATCAGCCGCGCCGAGACGCCGACCGACATCACCGCGATGCCCAGCGCGACCGGGAGGAACGCGAGGCCGACCTCGACCGCGTCGTAGCCGAGGACTCGCTGGTAGTACAGCGCGCCCAGGAAGAACACGCCGAACATGCCCGACACCATCAGCATCTGCACGACGTTGGCGCCGGTCACGACCCGCGAGCGGAAGATCCGCAGCGGCACGAGCGGGTGCGCGGCGCGCTGCTCACGCGCCACGAACGCGGCGAACAGCGCGATCGCGAGCACGCCGAGCCCGATCGTGCGGGCCGAGCCCCAGCCGGCGTCCTCGGTGCCGACGATCGTGTAGACGGTCAGCATCAGCGCGCCGACGAGCAGCAGCGCGCCGGGCGCGTCCGCGCCCTGCGACAGGCCGATCCCCTCGTCGCGCTCGATCAGGCGCACGGCCGCGACGAGCGTGGCGACGCCGATCGGCACGTTGACGAAGAAGATCCAGTGCCAGTTGATCGCCTCGGTGAGGACACCGCCGGCCAGCAGGCCGACCGACGCGCCGCCCGCGGCGACGAAGCTGTAGATCCCGATCGCGCGGGCGCGCTCGCCCGGCTGCGGGAACAGGGTGACGATCATCCCCAGGATGACCGCGGAGGACAGCGCCCCGCCGGCGCCCTGCACGAAGCGGGCGACGACCAGGACCTCCTGACTCTGGGCGGCGCCGCAGAGCACGGAAGCGAGGGTGAACAGGGCGACGCCGGCGAGGAACACGCGCCGGCGCCCGATCAGGTCGCCGAGCCGGCCGGCCAGCATCAGGAGGCCGCCGAAGGCGATCAGGTAGGCGTTGACGACCCACGCCAGGCCCGACTGGGAGAACCCGAGGTCGTCCTGGATCGACGGCAGCGCGACGTTCACGATCGTCGAGTCCAGGATCACCATCAGGAAGCCGAGGCACAGCACGACCAGCGTGATCCAGCGGTTGCGCTCCGCCGTCTCGGCGGGCGAGGCGATGGTCTGAGGTGGGGCGGTCTGCGTCATCGCATCTCCGGTAGGGAACAGCGGAGATGCGACCTTAGCAGATCGTCTAGTACGAAACTATCTCTTCACAACTTATTTGGCCCGCGGACGACGTAGCGGCTGCCGGCACTGCGTGGGTGCGTTGAGCCGCTCGTCGACGAGCTTGGCCAGCGCGGCCAGGAACACCTCGCGCTCCTCGTCGCCGAGCACGTCGAGGACCTCCTCGTGCACGCGCGTGACGATCGCCTCGCCCTGGGCCAGGACCCGCTCGCCGGCCTCGGTGACCGAGATGACGCGGGCGCGGCGGTCCGTGGCCGACGGCCGGCGCTCGGCCAGGCCCGCGGCCTCGAGCTCGTCCATCGTCACCACCATCGTGGTCTTGTCCAGCCCGACGATCCGCGCCAGCTCGGACTGCGTGTGCTCGCCGTCCGCCGCGCTGGCGAGGACCTGGTGGGCGCGCGCGGAGATGCCCAGATCCTCGAGCGCGGCCTGCGTCTGCGTGGCCAGCGCGTGGCTCGCGCGGCTGAGCAGGACGCACAGGTTCGCCGTGGAGGGGGCGATCTCGACGAGGTCGGGGGCCGTCGTGGCGTGTCCCATGCGGCCAGTCTAGCGCGATTTGATACGAAAGCATACGATCTGGTACGGGATCATCTCGGCGGGGCGACGTTGGCGCGTCCGCGACCCCCGGCGCCGGTTTGGGCACCCCGAGCGGCGGAAAACCGCGAGACGATGCGCCCGCTGTCACCTCCCGAGCCGGCCCGCGACCACGTGCTGGCCGACCCGCCGCGGCTGCGCCACGACGCGCTGCTGTACGCCGGCGACGAGGAGTACGCCGAGCTGGTCGGGCGCTTCGTGCGCGCCGGCCTGGCCGCGGGCGAGCCGGTCCTCGCCGCCGTCCCGCCGCACGCGGCGGCCGTGCTGCGCGAGGCGCTGGGCGCCGACGCCGACGCGGTCGAGCTCGTCGACATCACGCGGGTCGGGCGCAACCCGGCCCGCCTCATCCCGTTCGTCGCGGCCTGGTCGGACGCGCAGCCCGAGGGGCCGCGCCGGTTCGTGGGCGAGCCCGTGTGGCCGGGCTGCGGGCCCGACGCCGCGGTCGAGGCCTGCCGCCACGAGGCGCTGATGAACGTCGCGTTCGCGAGCACCGACGTGCACGTCCTGTGCCCCTACGACGCCGCCCGCCTCGATCCCGAGGTCGTCGCCGGCGCCGGTCGGACGCACCCGACGCTGAGCTGCCACGGCATCCCCACGATCAGCGACGCCTACGCCGACCCCTTCGAGGTCTACGAGTCCGCGCCGCTGCGGCCGGCGCCCGACGACGCGCTCGCCGTGCCCGTCACGCGCGACCTCGCGGCCACGCGCGGCCTCGTCGCCGCGCAGGCCCGCGCCGCCGGCCTCCCGGCCGGGCGGGTCGAGGACCTGCTCGTCGCCACGAACGAGGCGACGACGAACACGCTCGTCCACGGCGGCGAGCCGGGCGTCCTGCGGCTCTGGCGGCGCGACGGCGAGCTGGTCTGCGAGGTCGCCGACCACGGCTGGATCCAGGACCCGCTGGCCGGGCGCCGGCCGCCCGACTTCGAGCGCGACCACGGCCGCGGCCTGTGGCTCGTCAACCAGCTCTGCGACCTCGTCGAGCTGCGCTCCGGCCCGGACGGCACCGCGCTGCGGTGCACATGCGGGTCCCCTAGCCCGCCCCCGCGCGCCGTCGCGCACGATAGGTTCGTCTGCGCAATGCGTCGCAAGTGGCTCATCGTCCTGGCGTCCGTGGGCGCCCTCCTCGTCGCCGCGCTGCTGCTCGTGCGCTCCTGGCTGCTGAGCGACGACACCGAGCCGATCGAGGTCGAGCGCATCGTCGAGCGCTACCGCGCGGAGACCACGCCGGCCACCGCGCCGAGCGCGCTCCCCGCCGGCGTCGAGATCCCGGCGGCGGGCGTCTACGAGTACGCGACCCGCGGCGACGAGCGCGCCGATCTGCTCGGCGGCAGCGAGCACGAGTACCCGGATCGCACGACGATCGCGATCCGCCCCGTCGACTGCGGCTTCGAGCAGACCTGGACCGCGCTCGACAAGCGCTCCGAGACCTGGACGTACTGCGCCAAGCCGGGCGCGCTGGAGCCGATCCGCTTCAACGACGTGCACTCGTTCTACGGCCGCACCGACGACCGCACCTACGAGTGCTCGGGCGGGGAGATCCCGCTGCGCCCCGGCGGCGAGCGAGCGACGATCGTGTGCAGGCGCGAGGGCGTGACGCGCACCGACACCGTGCGCGCCCTCGGCGCCGAGCGCATCGCGGTCGGCGGCGACGAGGTCGCCACCGTCCACGTGCGCATCCGCTTCCGGATGGCCGGCTCCACCGAGGGCGGCGGCACCTTCGACCTGTGGCTGGACCGCAGGACCGGCCTGCCGATCCGGATCACGGCCGACAACGCCAGCCGCAGCGACACCCCGATCGGCGCCAAGGTCGGCTACACCGAGCGCTACGAGCTGCGGCTCGTGTCGCTCGAGCCGCAGCGCTGAGCGTGGGCGCCGCTCAGAAGCGGATCGTGCCCGTCGAGCGGAACGTGGCGCCGGACATGTTCAGCGCGCCGGTGCCGCGGTAGCTGCCGCTGCCGGTGGCGCCCTTGTAGCGGCCGGTGCCGCCGGTGGTGCGCGACGTGCCGGTGAAGGTGGCCTCGCGCAGCCCGAGCTTCGCCTTCGCGCGGACCGTGCCGCGCACGGTCCCGCCCTTGTAGCGGATCACGAACGAGCCGGTGACGTTCAGCCCGTTCAGCCGCACGGTCTGGCGGACGGTGCCGCGCCCGAGCACCGACGAGCGGACGGTGCCCGTGTAGACGAGCGTGCTGCCGTTCTGGGAGGCCTTCTTGACGGTCGCGACGACCGTCTCGTTGTAGGTCTTGGCGGCCGTGGCCGGGGCGGCGGCGACGGCCAGCGCGGCGGCGGCCGTGGCCGCGACGGCCGCGGCGCGACGGGGGAGATGGAAGCTCACCCGTCCCATTCTGGCATCCCCGGCTAGGCCGCCCCGGAGGCCGCGGACGTTCCGGCGATCCCGGCGCGCCGGCGCCACTCGGCCTCGATCTCCTCGAGCGTGAGGCCCCGCGTCTCGGGCACCAGCCGCTGGGTGAACAGCAGCGCGAGCACGCCGAACCCGGCGAGGACGTAGAAGACGGCCGCGCCGCCCCACGACGCCAGCAGGATCGGGAACAGCAGCGAGATCAGGAAGTTCGCGCCCCACTGGATCGCGTTGCCGATCGAGATGGCCTGGCCGCGGATGAACAGCGGGTAGATCTCGGAGGCCATCACCCAGAAGCCCCAGCCCCAGCTCACCGCGAAGCAGGCGATGAACGAGAACAGCGACCCGACGGCGATCCAGCGCAGCACGCCGTCGAAGTCGTCGATCGCGAACGTCGTCGCCAGCACCGCCATCGACAGCACCATCCCGGCCATGCCCGCCAGCAGGATCGTGCGGCGGTTGATGCGGTCGACGACGAGCAGCGCCACGATCGTCGCCGCGAAGTTCAGCGCGCCGACGCCCGCGGTCGTGAGCACCGCGGTCTCGGTGCCCAGCCCCGCCGTGCGCAGGATCGTCGGGGCGTAGTAGATGATCGTGTTGATCCCGGTGATCTGCTGGAAGACGCCCAGCCCGATCCCGACGAGGAGGATCGTGCGCGCGAGCGGGCTCGTCAGCGCGCGCCCGATCGACTCGCGCGGCCGGGCGCGGTCGGCCTCGACGGTCGCGCGGATCTCGTCGAGCTCGTGCGCGGTCTGCGGGTCGTCGGGGTCGCGCAGCGTGTCGAGGACCTTGCGCGCCTCGTCCTCGCGCCCGGCGGCGAACAGCCAGCGCGGGCTCTCGGGCAGCACGAGCATCCCGAACAGCAGCAGCGTGGCGGGCGCGCACGCGAGCGCGAACACGGCGCGCCACTCGCCGTCGTCGGCGAACGTCGCGTTGACGAGGTAGGCGACGAGGATGCCGGCGGTGATCGCGAGCTGGAAGAGCGCGACCATCGATCCGCGGCTCTTCACCGGCACGAGCTCGGCGATGTAGAGCGGCACGATCGTCGACGCGAACCCGATCCCGAGGCCGATCACGAAGCGCGCGGCGATCAGCACGCCGACGTTCGGCGACGCCGCGGCCCCGATCGCGCCGACGATGAAGATCACGGCCGCGAGCACGATGATCGCCCGCCGCGACAGGCGCCCGGTCAGGCCGCTGGAGATGAGCGCGCCGACGAGCGCGCCGGCGGTGACCGCGCTGACGACGAGCCCGATCCCGCTGGCGGACACGTCGAAGTCCTGCTCGATGAAGACCTGCGCGCCCGAGATCATGCCCGTGTCGTAGCCGAACAGCAGGCCGCCCATCCCGGCGATGGCGGCGGCCATCCAGGTGCGGACCTGGTACGAGCGGGGACCGGCGTGCAGGGCCGCTGGGACCGACATCCTTGCGATGGACCTCCGTGGACGGCGAGCGGCGGGAGCCGCCGGGTGCGCGCACTCTATGCGACGATCGGACGGATGCATCTGAGCAAGGCCGCCTGGACCACGCTCGCCGCGGCCGTCGCGTTCGTGGCGTGCTCGCTGGCGCCGTGGCAGGAGGGCGCGGCCGGCGAGGTGTCGCGCAGCGCCTGGAACGGGATCGGCGTGCTGGCGGGCGTCGCCGGCGTGCTGCTCGCGGCGTGGGAGACGGTGCGGGTCGTGCGGCGCGGGCGCCGCTTCCCGATGCCGCCGCAGCTGCCCAGCGCGGTGCTCGCCGCGGTGCTGCTGGGGGCGACGATCGCGACGTTCCTCGTCAACGACGAGCTGCGCACCGAGTGGGCGACGGCGGGCCTGGTGCTCGCGCTGCTGGCGGCGCTGGCCGCGTGGCTCGACGCGCTGCCGATCGTGCGCATCGCGCTGGCGGCCCGCAGCGGGGCGCCGGCGGACCCCGCGGCCGGGCCCGAGCCCGAGCCCGACCCCGCGCCGCAGGCGAAGCCCGGCGGGGTCGACGGCACATGGGCCTGCCGCATGGACACGCCCCTGGGGGAGCAGACCGTCGGGCTGTGGCTGGCCGCCGAGGGCGACGTCCTCACCGGGCGCGCCGACACGCCGTTCGGGCCCTACGACCTGCGCGACGGGCGCATCAGCGGCGGCGAGTTGACGTGGCACATCCCGGTGACGCAGCCGATGGAGGTCGACCTGCGCTTCCGCGCGACGGTGACCGGCGACACCCTCGAGGGCGTCGTCGACGCCGGCCCGTTCGGCGAGCAGCCGTTCACCGGCGAGCGCGTCTAGCGCGGGCCATCCGCGCGACCGCCTCGTCGTCGCGCGCCGACGAGCGCCCGGCCCGCACCCAGGCGACGCGGAAGCACAGCGCCGATCCCAGGAACAGGCCGCTGGCGGCGTGGTGGGCGCGCGAGCCCGGCCGGCGCCCGAGCAGCCGCAGCGCCAGCCCGCCGCGGGCCAGCCATCGCGCGGCCGTGAACCAGCGCGCGCCGGCGCCGCCGTCGAGCGCGGCGGCCAGCGGGCCGAGCCGGTGGCGGTTGAGCTCGGACAGCAGCAGCTCGGCCGCCATCGCGCCGCTCTCGACGCGGCCGAGCGCGGTGCGCGTCGGATGCCCGGCCGGCATCCCGGCGGCCGAGAGCGTCAGGCGCGTCGCCGCCGCGCCGGTCAGGACGGCCGTGGAGACGAAGATCGGCCCGAGCAGCAGCCGGCTGCGCGCCCACACGGGCACCGCGGTCGAGGCGAGCAGCACGCCCGCGTAGGAGCCCAGGTAGCCGCCGACGACGGCGTTGGTGGCGCCCAGCGCCCGCGCCGCGCGCGGGCGGCCGAGCAGGTCCGCGCCGACCGCGGCCGCGCCGAGCGCGCCGAAGAGGGTCAGGCACCACGCGCCCATCGACATCGGCGAGCGCGGCTTGACGATCCGCAGCATGTGGTGGAAGCGCGCCGGCCGCCCGAGGTCCATCGCCAGCAGGGCCGGCGACGGGGCCAGCGCCGCCAGCACCACCCGCCGGGCCAGCCGGGCCGAGCGCGCGTCGCCGGCCAGGTCGCAGGCCATCGCCACGAACGACGCCCCCGCGGCCATCCCGCCGGTCCAGAAGTAGACGGGCACCTCCCACGTCCACACCGGCGGCTTGACGATCGGCCCGTCGACCGCTGCGGGCGCCTGCGCGCGGCCGCGGCGGTTGGCCTCCGCGATCCGGCCCGGCGCGGGCGGCGCGTCGGACAGGTAGCCGCTGTCGCGCCGGAACAGGTCCGACCACGCGGCGTCGCGCCACCGCGCTCCCGACAGCGCGACCTTCGCGCCCGCGACCGCCCGCCGCCACGGGGCGGGCCCGCCCGGCGTGCCCACCGCGGGCGTCATGTCGCGCCGCGCGCTCATCGCCGCCACCGGTCGCGCAGGTCGCGGGCCAGCTCCGCGGCGCCGGCGGCCGCGGCCAGCACGGTGAGCGCGCCGACGCCTCGCGCCGGGCGGCCGAACCGGAACGCGCCGGCCACGCCGGCCGCGGCGACCAGGCCGGCGCCGACCGCCGCCAGCGTGGCCGGCACGACCGCGTCCTGGATCGGCGAGTCGGCCTGCGCGGGCAGGCCGTAGCGCTCGGGCGCCTCCGTGAGCAGGAAGAACGCGCCCAGCCCGCCGGCCAGCCGCTCGGCCTCGTCGTCGCCGGCGCCGTACAGGTAGGCGCCCTCGATGCCGCGGTCCTGCAGCGCGGCGACGCGCCGCTGGGCGATCTCCACGAGGTCGTCGTAGGGGCCGAAGCGGATCGAGTCGGTCGGGCACGCCTTCGCGCACGCCGGCTCCATCCCGTCCCGCAGCCGGTCGTAGCAGAGCGTGCACTTGGCGGCGCGGCCGTCGTCGGGGTCGCGGTCCACGACGCCGAACGGGCACGCGGGGATGCAGTAGCCGCACCCGTTGCACACGTCGGGCTGCAGCACGACCGTGTCGAACTCGGTGCGGATCAGCGCCCCGGTCGGGCACGCGTCCATGCAGCCGGCGTTCGTGCAGTGCTTGCAGACGTCGGACATGAACACCCAGCGGTCCATGTCGGCGACCGCCGCCGCGACGTCCACCGGCGCGACGTCGGGCAGCGGGAGCGGGTTGGGCTCGAGCAGCTCGACGAACCGCACGTGGCGCCACGTGGCGGCGCCGAGCGACCCGGTGTGGTCGTAGGACCCCGGGCGGCCGGCGACGTCGTCGGCGGGCAGGTCGTTCCACTGCTTGCACGCCACCTCGCAGGCCTTGCAGCCGATGCACACCGACGTGTCGGTGAAGAAGCCCATGCGCGGCGCGTCCTCGCCGCGGATCGAGACCTCCCCGGGCGCGGCGCGCGTCCTCATGCGGTCGCCTCCGGCCCGCCCGGCGTGGTCCGCTCGGCCGGGTGGTCGCGGTCGACCGCGGCGGCGCGGTGCGGCGCGCCGGTCACGCGCGACGTCGCCGGCGTCGGGCGGCGGCCGGCGCGCACGTCGCAGGTCAGCGCCTTGGTCGTCTCGATGTTCACGTTCGGGTCCCCGGAGATGTGCAGCACGTCGTTGGCGGCGTCGCCGCGGCTGAGCCCGGCGTACCCCCAGTGCCAGGGGACGGCGACCTGGTGGACGAGCCGGCCGTCGACGCGCAGCGGCCGCATCCGCTCGGTGACGACCGCGCGCGCCTCGACCTCGCCGCGCGCGGTCGACAGCACCAGCCAGCCGCCGTTCTCGATCCCGCGGGCCGCCGCCAGCACGGGGTCGATCTCGGCGAACATCGCGGGCTGCAGCTCGTTCAGCCACGGCAGGCTCCGGCTCATGCCGCCCATCGTGTGGTGCTCGGTGAGCCGGAACGTCGTGAGCACGCACGGCCAGCGCGGGTCGCCGGTCGGGTTGGCGGGGTTGTCGGGGCGGTCCCAGTGGATCGCCGCCGGATTGGCGCCGACCCGCGGGTACAGGAGGTTCGCGAACGGCGACTCGACCGGCTCGTAGTGGGTCGGCAGCGGCCCGTCGAGCAGCCCCGCGGGCGCGTACAGCCAGGCGCGCCCGTCGCCCATCATGATGAACGGCTCGTCGCCGGCGATCGCGTCCATGCCCTCGCCGCCGTCCTCGGGCGCGCGGTGGTTCGGCGGCTTGTCGACGGGGAAGTCGGGCACGTCGTAGCCCGTCCAGCGGCCCGCGTCCGGATCCCACCAGACGTACTTCTTGCGCTCGCTCCACGGGCGGCCCTGCGGGTCGGCCGACGCGCGGTTGTAGAGGATCCGGCGGTTGGCGGGCCAGGTCCAGCCCCACTCGGGCGACACCCAGCCGCCCTCGGCGTCGAGGTCGCCGGGGTCGCGCCGGCGGGCGCGGTTCTCGCCGCCCGCGTAGATGCCGCTGTAGATCCAGCACCCGCACGCGGTCGTGCCGTCGGCGCGCAGCTCCTCGAAGCCGGGCACCGGCTCCCCGGTCGCGACGTCGTAGCCGTTGATCTCGCGCAGCACCTCCTCGGGATCGGGCTCGCGGTGCGGGCCGTGCTCGGCATAGGGCCAGATGAGGTTGACGACCGGCCAGTCCCTGGGCTCCGCGGATCCGGCGTAGCGGGCCATCACCCGCCGGGTCAGGTGGTGGATGAACCACAGCTCGCTGCGCGCGTCGCCGGGCGGGTCCAGCGCCTGGTCGCGCCACTGCACCATCCGCTGGGTCTGCGTGAAGCTGCCCGCCTTCTCGACGTGCGTGGCGGCGGGCATCAGGAAGACCTCGGTCTCGATCTCCTCGGGACGCACCTCGCCGGCCAGGACCTCGGGCGCGTCGCGCCAGAACGTCGCGGTCTCGATCTCGGCCAGGTCGCGCACGACGAGCCAGCGCAGCCCGCGCAGCGCGCGGCGCATCAGCCCGCCGTTGGGCGAGCCGACCGCGGGGTTCTGGCCCATCACGATCAGCCCGTCCAGGCCGCCGTCGACCGCGCGCATCATCGTCGGGAAGTGCGCGTGGTTGCCGGTGATCTTCGGCAGGTGCCCGAACCCGAAGTCGTTCTCGGGCGTCGCGGCGTCGCCGAACCAGGCCTTCAGGAGCGACACGATGTACTTGTCGAAGTTCGACCACCAGCCGCGGGGGCAGCGGCCCGACTCGACGTAGTCGGCCAGCGTCAGCTCGCGCTCGCGCCCGCGCGGCATGTGCAGGTACCCGGGCAGCAGGTCGTACAGCGTGGGGATGTCGCTGGAGCCCTGGATCGTGGCGTGGCCGCGCATCGCCATGATGCCGCCGCCCGGCCGGCCGATGTTGCCCAGCAGCAGCTGCAGGATCGCGCCGGCGCGGATCGTCTGCACGCCCACGGAGTGCTGCGTCCAGCCGACCGCGTAGCAGAGCGCGGTCGTGCGCTCGCGGCCGGAGTTGGCGACGAGCGCGTCGGCGACCGCGTGGAAGCGCTCCTCCGTGATGCCGCAGATGCGCGACACCATCTCCGGCGTGTAGCGGGCGAAGTGGCGGCGCAGGATCTGCAGGACGCAGCGCGGGTCCTGCAGCGTCTCGTCGCGGCGCACGCAGCCCTCGAGCATCCCGGCGCCCGTGCTCTCGTCGAAGGCCTGGGTCGCGTGCTCGCGCACGCCCTCGGCCGACGCGATCTCGCCGCCCTCGTACATCCAGGTCGTGCGGTCGTACGTCCCGGTCTCCGGGTCGAAGCCCGAGAAGACGCCGTCGAGGTCCTCGGTGTCGGCGAAGCGCTCGTCGATGATCGTCGACGCGTTCGTGTAGTGCAGGACGTACTCGCGGAAGTACGACTCCGTCTCCAGCACGTGGCGGATGAGCCCGCCGAAGAACGCGATGTCGGTGCCGGCGCGCGTGGGGACGTGCAGGTCGGCCGACGCGCTCGTGCGCCCGAAGCGCGGGTCGACGTGGATGACCGTCGCGCCGCGCTCGCGGGCGCGCATGATCCAGCGGAAGCCGACGGGGTGCGCCTCGGCGAAGTTCGAGCCGGCGATGAGCACGCAGTCGGCGTTCTGCAGGTCCTGCTGGAAGCCGGTGGCGCCGCCGCGCCCGAACGTGGTCCCCAGACCGGGGACCGTGGAGGAGTGTCATATGCGGGCCTGGTTCTCGACCTGGACCGCGCCCATGGCCGTGAACGCCTTCTTGATGAGGTAGTTCTCCTCGTTGTCGAGCGTGGCGCCGCCGAGGTGGGCGAAGCCGAGCGTGCGGTCGACGCGGCGGCCGTGGTCGTCCTCGGTCTGCCAGCCGCGCTCGCGGGCCGCGACGACCCGCTCGGCGATCATGTCCATCGCGGTCTCGAGGTCGAGCTCCTCCCAGTCCGTCGCGCCCGGGCGGCGGTGGAGGACGGTGGTGAGGCGGCCGGGCTGCTGGACGAGCTGGCGCGACGCGGACCCCTTCGGGCACAGCGTGCCCTGGTTGATCGGGGAGCGCGGGTTGCCCTCGATGTCGACGAGCTCGCCGTCGCGCGTGTAGACGACCTGGCCGCAGCCGACCGCGCAGTACGGGCACACCGACTCGGTGGCCTCCAGGCCGGCGACGCGGGCGCCGGCCTCGCGGGTGGCGCGCGAGACCGCGCGCGGTCCCATGCCCCAGTCGGCGACGCGTCCCGCCAGCGGCAGCGCCCGCAGGCGCGCGAACGAGCGCGGGCGGCTCACCGCGATCCTCGCTCCCGCAGCATGCGGGGCGCCTACCCGGGCCGCGCGGGCGGTAGTCCCCGCGGGATTAGGAGAGGCCGTCGGCCTCGTGCTGGTGGCCGAGCGCGAGCGAGTGCTCGCGCTGGGCCTTGTCGACGGCGGCGACGACCTTCTCGGGGTCGTTGACGCCGTCGAAGCGGAAGTCGGAGTCGGTGGTGCCGGCTGTGTCGAAGTCGACGTTGCCCACCTGCAGGATCCGCTCGAGGATCCCCTGGTCGGTGTTCACGTTCTGGACCCGCTCGATGCGCGTCTGCTGGACCTTGCGGGCGATGATCCCGCGCTGGATGCGCAGCCGCTGCGTCGTGATCGTGTAGACGGTGAACATGCGGTGCACGAACCCGACGAGCACCGTCAGGCACATCACGACGATCGCGACGACGACCGCGGCCAGCCAGTCGGCGCCGTCGCCGAACGCGGCGGTCCCGGCGACGGTCAGCAGGCCGAGGACGACGGCGATCAGCAGCCCGCGCCCGTAGAGCGCCCACGTCGAGCGCCAGGACGGGTGGCCGCTGTAGATGATCTCCTCGCCCGGATGCAGGTCCATCGCGTCGCGAGTCTACGTCGGCGGGCGGCCGCCCGCCACCGGTCGCCGTAGGGTTGGCCGCATGGAGGAGCTGAGAGCGCTGGCCGGGCGCCTGGCGGCCGGCGAGGTGTCCGCGACGGAGGTGGCGCGGGAGACGCTGGCGCGGATCCGCGACGCCGCCGGCCTGGGCGCGTACGCGACCGTCGACGAGGAGGCCGTACTGGCCGAGGCCGCGGCGCGCGACGCGCGGCCGCCGCGGGGCCCGCTGCACGGCGTGCCGATCGCGGTCAAGGACAACATCGACGTCGCCGGCCTGCCGACGCGCGCGGGCAGCCGCGCGCTGGACGCCGCGCCCGCGGCCGCGGACGCCGCGGTCGTCGCGCGGCTGCGCGCGGCCGGCGCGGTGATCGTCGGCAAGCTCGCGATGCACGAGCTGGCGCTCGGCGTCATCAGCCCCGGCGTCGGCAACCCGCTGCTGCCCGGCCGGGTGGCGGGCGGCTCCAGCGGCGGCAGCGCCGCGGCGGTCGCCGCCGGCCTGTGCGCGGGCGCGCTGGGCACCGACACCGGCGGCTCGGTGCGCGTGCCGGCCGCGTTCTGCGGCTGCGCCGGGCTGCGGCCGACGACCGGCACGGTCCCGGCCGACGGCGTCCTGCCGCTCTCGTGGTCGCACGACACGGTCGGCCCGCTGGCGGCGACCGTCGGCGACGTCGCGCTGCTGCAGGGCGTGATCGCCGGCTGGGAGCCGCCGGCGATCGGCCGCGGCGGCGTGCGCGACCGCGCGCCCCGCCTGGCGCTGTGGACCGGCGACCCGCACCCGATCGAACCCGAGGTCGCCGCCGCCTTCGAGGCCGCCGTGCTCGCGCTGCGCGCCGCCGGGATGCAGACCGTCGAGCGGCCGATCCCCGACCTCGACGCGATCGCCGACCTGCAGATCCGGATCGCCGGCCCCGAGGCGGCCGCCTCCACGGCGGCGCACCTCGGCGTGACGGCCGGCTCGCCCGCGTTCCACGCCGCCACCGAGGCGCTCGCCCCCGACGTCCGGGCGATCGTGCGCGCCGATCCGGGCTCGGCCGCCGACCACGTGCACGCGATCCGCGTCGAGTCGCCGCCGGTCGCCGCGCGCCTGGAGGCCGACCTCGACGGCGTCGACGCGATCCTCACGCCGGTGTCGCCCGCGCCCCCGCCGCCGGTCGGTGTGGGCGAGTGGCTCGAGGTCGACGGCGAGCGCCGCCGCACGTTCTTCGCGCTGACCCACTTCGCGACGATCGCCAGCGTCGCCGGCGCCCCCGCGCTGGCGATCCCGTGCGCGCCCGGCATCGGGGTGCAGCTCATCGGCCGTCCCGGCGCCGACGCCGACCTGCTGGCGCTCGGCCTGGAGGTCGAGGCCGCGCTGCGGATGGCGCTGACGCCCGGCTAGGACTCGCGCTCGACGGCCGCCACCGCGGCGCGCGCGGCGGCGGTCGTGGCGGCGATCTCGACCCCGGGCGGCAGCTCGGCGTGCACGTCGGACGAGTGGTCGATCTGGAGCACGCCCTCGAGCAGCACGCAGTCGAACAGGTGCCCGCCGCGCGCCCGGGCGGCGTCGGCGACGTGCAGGTGGTGGCCGGTCACGTTCAGCGCGCCCGCGGACTCTGGGAAGCGGAAGCCGACGAGCGTCGCGTCGAGGTCGCGCAGCTCGAACACCCGCTGCTCGGCGACGACCTCGGCCAGCGGCCGGTACGGCGGCGCCTGGCGCGGGACCGACCGCGCCCGCACGCGGGCGAAGCGGCCGTCGACGCGGATCGCGTGCGCGAGCGCCGGCCCGCCGGGCAGGTGGCGGTCGGCCTCCGCGAGGAGCTGGCCGAGCGTGCGCGGCCCGTCGACCTCGACGCGCACGTCGGCCGCGAACGGGATCACGACCGCGAACGGCGTGCGCTCGCCGGGGCCCAGGCGCTCCAGGCGCCCGTCGACCGACGCGCGGTAGGCGGCCCCGTCGACGACGACGAGCTCGCCGTCGAGCGCGTCGAGCGTCCCCAGCCCGTGGTCGCCGTGCTCGAGCACCTCGCCGATCGTCACCTCGCCGTCGTAGGCGCCGTCGAGCAGCGCGGCGATCGTCGACGTCTGGAAGAGCACGTGCGGCTCGTGCTCGGGGCGCAGCTCGGCGTGGTGCAGCGCGCGGACGTGCAGCGCGTGGAGGAGGCGGTCGTCCATGGGCGCGCGAGCCTATCCGGGTAGATTCGCGCCGATGGCATCGATCTTCACCCGCATCGTGGCCGGCGAGATCCCGGCGCACAAGATCCGCGAGGACGACCGCTTCCTCGCCTTCCTCGACATCCGCCCGATCCGGGCGGGGCACACGCTGGTGATCCCCAAGGTCGAGATCGACCACCTGTGGGACCTGCCCGACGACCTCCTCGGCGACCTGTTCGTGTTCGCCAAGCCGGTCGCGGCGGCGATCAAGGCCGAGAGCGGCGCCGCGCGCGTCGGCGTCGCCGTCGTCGGGGTCGAGGTCCCGCACGCGCACGTGCACCTCGTCCCGCTCGACGACGTCCACGACATCGACTTCCGCCGCGCGCGGGAGGCCGATCAGGACGAGCTGGCCGAGATGGCCCGGCGCCTGCGCGCCCGCATCGACGGGTAGCGGCGGCGCGCCCGGGGCGCCGGCGGGGCGCCGTCGCCGTCCAGCCGCGCGCGGACGCGGGCCAGGCCCCAGCCGAGCGCGGCCGCCATCGACAGCGCGATCGCCAGGACGGTCAGGTACGCGACCGCGGTGAGCCAGCCGGCGACGCCCTGCTTGGCCTCGCGCTGCAGCAGCTGCTTGTCGGCGACCAGCGGGCGCTCGAAGCGCGCGGGTGCGGCGATCTCCGGGGCCGGGATCGCCGGGTCGGCCGGCAGGTAGACCGGCACCGCCTCGATCGCGCGGCCGTCGTGCAGGCGCAGCATCGACTTCCACGTGCCGCTGACCGGCAGCGGGCGCGTGGTCTCCCACACGCCGGGGGCGACCTCGCGCAGCGGCGCGATGACCGACCCGCCGCCCTGCCAGGAGGTCTGCGTCCACCAGCGCGCGCCGTCGGCGGCGTCGGGCGGGTCGAGCCGGACGGTGGCGTGCACGGTCCGGTCGGGCGCGGCGGCGACCTCGCGCAGCGTCACCTGGGCGCGCACGCCGTCGGCCTCGGTCGTCGGCAGCGTCCAGGCGATCGCGGCGACGAGCACGGCGAACCCGGCGGCGGCCAGTCGGCCCGCGTGGCGCGGGAGCGCCACGTCGGGCGACACGGCGGCGCCGATCCAGCCGCCCAGCACGCCGCCGGCGATCGCGGCGACCGTGCCCAGCGCGATCGCCTCCGGCAGCAGGCCGGCGGGCCAGGCCAGCGGCATCCACACGTGGCTCCACCCGAGCTCGGCGGCGACGCCGAGCGTCCCGATGCCCAGGCCGGCGATCGCGCCCATCCGCAGCGGGCGCGCCGCGCCCCCGCGCAGCGCGGCCGCCTCGACGATCAGCGCCTCGACGACGTAGAGCGGGAAGTGCGGCGTCGTCTGGCCGAACACCGGGCCGACCAGCAGCGCCACGCCGCCGCGCATGAGCAGGAACGAGGCGACCGCCAGCAGCGCGCCGCCGGGGCCCAGGTGCACGCGCGCGGCGACGAGCGCGACCGAGGCCGCGAGCGCGATCAGCAGCGGATGGAAGAGGAGGTTGAACTGGGGGACGCCGAAGTCGAACTCGCCCTGGAACGTCGACAGCGCGACGAGCAGGCCGCCGGCCAGCAGGCCGGTGCGGATGCGGTGCATGCGCCGCTGGACCCGGGTGGGGCCGCGGTCCGCGGCCCGGCGCGCGCGGGCCACCGCGGCGCCCTCGGCGCTCAGCACGAGCGCGCCGATGGTCGCCAGCGACGCGCCGCCGATCAGCATCAGGTGCGTCGGGCCCCAGAGGGTGACGTCCTGGCCGAACAGGCGGTGCCAGACGTCGTCGAGCGGGAACCCGGCGAGCGCGAACGCCGCGCACCCGAGCAGCAGCAGGCCGCCGACCGGCGCGTGCCAGCCGGGCGCGATGCGCACGGCGGCGCGGCCGGGGCGCTCGAGCGGCAGCGCGATCGCCGCGACCGCCGCGAACAGGACGCCGAACAGGCCGAGCAGGATCAGGTAGTGGGCCGGGTTGGCGAGCGGGCCCTCGTCGCGCCCGTTGTCGATGTGCAGCGAGATGTCCCAGTACATGCCGAGCAGCGCGACGATCAGCGACGCGCCGGTGATCGCCGACGGGACGACCGCCCAGCCGGGCAGGCCCGTCAGCCGCTCGCCCCAGGCGCCGAGGCGCCCGACCCAGCGGATCCGCCCGCTGCGATGGCCCGTCGCCAGCGTCAGCATCGCGACGGTCAGGACGGTGGCGCCGGCCGTGGCGATCGCGATCTGGTCGAAGGCCGCCCCGCCCGCCGGGGCCGCCTCCGTGAGCCATGAGCTGGACATGGATCGATGTTACACCGATCGATGGCACATGTAACGCGACTAGTGTGACGTGCGTCCGATGAGCGACGAGGAGCTGACGATCGACGAGCTCGCGCGCCGCAGCGGGGTCACCGTGCGCAACATCCGCGCCCACCAGTCGCGCGGGCTGCTGCCGCCGCCGACGATCCGCGCGCGCACCGGCTACTACGGGCCCGAGCACCTCGCGCGCCTCGAGCTCATCCGCGAGCTGCAGGCCGAGGGCTTCAACCTGAAGGCGATCGAGCGCCTGCTCGAGCAGGCCGGCGGCGCCGGCCGCGAGGTGCTCGGCTTCACCCGCAGCGTCCTGTCGCCGTTCGCCGACGAGGAGCCCGAGTACCTCGACGCGGCCGAGCTGGCCCGCCGCTTCGCGACCGACGACCCCAAGCTCCTGGCCCGCGCCGAGAAGCTCGGCCTGGTCGTGCACCTCGGCGACGGCCGCTACGAGGTCCCCAGCCCCCGCCTGCTGCGCGCCGGCGAGGAGGTCGTCGCGCTCGGCGTCCCGCTCGCCCACGCGCTCGCCGTGCTCGAGCAGATCAACCGCAGCTCGCAGGCCGTCGCGGACGCGTTCATCCGCCTGTTCCGCGACGACGTGCTGGCGCCGATCGAGCAGGGCGCCGACGGGTCGGACGGATGGGCGCGGGCGGCCGCCGCGGTCGAGCGGCTGCGCCCGCTGGCCTCGGAGGCGCTGCTGGCCGGATTCCAGCAGGTGATGACGCGCGCGGTCGAGCGGGCGCTGGGCGAGGAGCTGGCCCGGCGCAGCGGCGGGCGCTGAGGCCGCATGGCGCGCCGCCACCACGTCGGGCTCGCCGTCGCCCTGCTCCTGGTCGCGTTCAACCTGCGCCTGCCGCTGGTGTCCGTCGGCCCGGTGCTCGACGACGTCCGCGACGCGCTCGGGCTGTCGAGCACCGCCGCCGGCGCGCTGACGACGCTGCCGCTGCTGTGCTTCGCCGGCGCGGGCGCCGCCGTCCCCGCGCTGGCGCGCCGCGTCGGCCTGGAGACCGCGCTGCTGCTCGGCATGCTCGCGCTCGTCGCCGGCGCGGCGCTGCGGTTCGCGCCGGACGCCGGGCCGCTCTACCTGGGCACGTTCGTCGCGGGCGTGGGGATCGCGGTCGGCAACGTCCTGCTGCCCGCGCTCGTCAAGCGCGAGTTCGCCCCGCCCGGCCTGATGATGGGCCTGTACGTGGCGGTGATGACGACCGGCGCCGCGGTCGCCACCGCGCTCACGGTGCCCCTGGAGCGCGCGCTGGGCTCCTGGGAGGCGGCCCTCGGCGCCTGGGCGCTGCCGGCGGCGGCGGCGACCGTCGCCTGGCTGCCCGCCCTGCGCCGCGCCCGCCGCGGCGAGCCCGTCCCGCCGGTCCCGAGGGTGCGCCTGCGCGGCGACCGCCTCGCGTGGCTGCTGACCGGTCTGTTCGCGTTCCAGTCGACGCTGTTCTACGCGCTCGTGGCCTGGATGCCCGACCTGCTGCGCGACGCCGGGCTCAGCGACGGCCGCGCCGGCGCGATGGTGTCGATCGCGATGCTGCTCGGGCTGCCCGGCGGCCTGCTGGCCCCGATCGTCGCCGGGCGCATGACCGACCAGCGCGTGCTCGTGGCCGGCTCGGCCGGGCTGTGGATCGCCGGGCTGGCCGGGGTGCTGGCCTTCCCGACGACGCTGACCGAGCTGTGGATGGTCCTGATGGGGATCGCCCAGGGCGCCGGGTTCGCGCTCGCGCTCGCGCTCGTGGTCCTGCGCTCGCCCGACGGCGCCCGCGCCACGGCGCTGTCGGGGATGGTGCAGTCGGTCGGCTACGTCGTCGCGGCCACGGGCCCGCTCGCGCTCGGCGCGCTGCACGACCTGACCGGCGGCTGGGACGCGGTGCTCGTGGCGATGCTGGCGCTCACCGGGGCGATGCTCGCCTGCGGCCTGGGCGCCGGGCGCCCCGGCACCGTCGGCGGCCGCATGGAGCCCGCGGCCCAGCGGGCATACTGAGCGCCGCCGTGGGACGCCTGCCCCGCACGGTCCTGGTGCTGCTCGTCACCGGGGTGTCGCTCTACCTCGTGTTCCCGAGCCTGCTCCAGGTGCTCTCCGCCTGGCCGCGGCTGACGCGCCTGGAGCCGCTGTGGTTCGCGGCCATGCTCGTGGCCGAGGCGGCGAGCTTCGTGTGCCTGTGGCTGCTGCAGCGCCTCGCCCTGCGCACGCGCGACCTGTACGGCGTCGCCACGTCCCAGCTCGCCGGCAACGCGTTCGGGCGCATCGTGCCCGGGGGCGGCGCGGCCGCCGGGGCGCTGCAGTACCGGATGCTCGTGCAGTCCGGCGTGCCCGGGGCGACGGCGGCCACCGGGCTCACCGCCTCGTCGCTGATCGTCTTCGTCGTGCTGCTGGCGCTGCCGGTCGCCGCGGTGCCGGCGGTGGTCCGCGGCGTCGTGTCGCCCGGCAACCAGCTCGTGCGCGCCGCGATCGCGGGCCTCGTGCTGTTCGCGGCGCTGTTCGCCGTCGCCGCCGCGCTGATGGCGACCGACCGGCTGATGTGCTGGCTGGGCGGCGTCGTCCAGCGCGTGCGCAACCGGCTGTGGCGCCGGCGCGAGCCGCTCACCGACCTGCCCGAGCGGCTGCTGGCGGAGCGCGACCTGATGATGCGCGTCCTCGGGCGCCACTGGTGGGAGGCGCTGCTGGCCACGATCGGCCGCTGGTTCTTCGACTACCTCGCGCTGCTGGCCGCGCTGGCCGCCGTCGGCGCGTCGCCGCGCCCCACGCTCGTCCTGCTCGCGTTCGTGGCCGCGCAGGTGCTCGCGCAGATCCCGCTCACGCCGGGCGGCCTCGGGTTCGTCGAGGCGGGCCTGACCGGCACGCTCGCCCTTGCCGGCGTCACCGGCGGCGCCGCGGTCCTCGCCTCGCTGGCCTACCGGCTCGTCTCCTACTGGCTGCCGCTGCCGGCCGGCGTCGTCGGGTGGATCCTGCACCGGCGCCGCTACGGCGTCAGCGCCGAGGAGGAGGAGCTGGTGCGCGGCTCAGCCGGCGATCGTGCCGCGGTTCGCCAGCGTCCATGACCACGCCGCGACGGCCAGCGCGGCCACGATCAGGACCGCCCAGCGCCCGCGCGGGAGCCGCAGCGGACGGCCGGCGACGCGCGGGGCGAGCAGGCCCGCCAGCCCGACCGCGGCGAGCACCGCGAGGACGGCGACCACGACGGCGTTGAACGACAGGAACCCGGCGTCGAGGTGGCTGGCGAGGACCACCCCGCGCACCGACCCGCACAGTGGGCACGGCAGCCCGGTCAGCTCCCGGAACGGGCACGGGATCGACGCCTCCGAGAGGCGCCCGTCGTCGACGTGCAGGAGGGCGCCGGCGAGGAACGGCGCGGCGCCGACCGCCACCAGCGCCGCGCTGGCGCCGCGCGTCAGCGTGCTGCTCGGGGCGGTCGCCTGCACGGGACATCAGTCTATGGTCGGCGCGTGGCGGCCGGGAGCGGCGTTAGGGTTCGCGCCGTTCAGCAGGAAGCTCGACAAGGGGAGAGGGTGTGACGCGCAACATCGACATCGGCGAGGTCATCTCGAAGACCTTCCGGACCTACGGCCAGTACGCCGCGGTGCTGATCGGGGCCGCCGCGGTCGTGTTCCTCATCAACGGCCTCTTCAGCCTGGCGGGTCGCGACAGCTGGGTGATCGCCGCCATCGGATCGATCCTCGCGATCGGCTGCAGGGCCTCTACACCGGCATGGTCGTCGAGCTCGTCAACGACACCCGCGACGGCCGCCTCGACGCCTCGATCGGCGGGCTCATCAACCAGGTCACGCCGGTCCTGCTGACGCTCATCGTCGCCTCGTTCATGGCCGGCATCGGCATCACCGTCGGGTTCATCCTCTGCATCATCCCCGGCGTGATCCTGGCCACGATGTGGTCGGTGATCGCGCCGTCGATCGTCGTCGAGCGCCGCGGCGTGTTCGAGGCGTTCTCGCGCAGCTGGGAGCTCGTCAAGCCGAACTTCTGGCAGACGCTCGGCGTCATCCTGATCTTCTTCATCGGCGTGATGGTCGTCGTCGGCGTCATCTCGGTGCTGCTGGCCCCGACGAGCGCGGCGGTCAGCGCGCTGATCCTGTGGATCGGCAGCCTGCTGCTGGCACCGCTGACCGCGCTGGCGTCCGCGATCCTGTTCTTCGAGCTGCGCGCCGCCCAGTCGGCCGCGCCCGCCGCCGCGGGCGGGCCGGAGGCCGTGGTGCCGCCCGGCGACCAGGCGCCGCCGCCCCCGCCGCCCCCGCCCGCCTCGTAGGCCGGACGTGGGCGAGGGCCTGACCCGCCGGGAGCTCGCCGGCCGCCTCGCGGCCGGCGGCGCCGCGCTCGCGCTGCCCGGCTGGGTGCTGGCCGGCGAGGCCGGCGCGCGCCCCAGCCCGGCGCTGCGCGAGCTGCGCCGGCAGGTGAAGGGGCCGATGCTGCTGCCGCGCAACTCCGCGGCGCTGGTCTTCAACTCCCGCTACGCCGGCATCCGGCCGATGGCGGTCGTGCAGGCCCAGAGCGCCGCCGACGTGCAGGCGTGCGTGCGCTGGGCCGCGCGCAACGACGTGCCGATCCGCGCCCGTTCCGGCGGTCACTCGTACGCGGGCTGGAGCACCGTGTCCGGCGGGCTCGTCGTCGACCTGCGCCGCCTCGACAGCGTGTCGCTCAGCGGCGGCACCGTCTCGGCCGGCGCCGGCACGCACCTCATCGAGCTGTACAGCGCGCTGGCGCGGCGCGGCGCCACCGTCCCGGGCGGGAGCTGCCCGACCGTGGCGCTGGGCGGCCTCGCGCTCGGCGGCGGGATGGGGCTCGCCGGACGCCTCTACGGGCTCACCTGCGACAACGTCACCGCGATGCAGATCGTCACCGCCGACGGGCGCGTGCGCTGGATCGACGCCGACAGCGACCCCGACCTGTTCTGGGCCTGCCGCGGCGGCGGAGGCGGCAACTTCGGGATCGTCACCCAGATGCGGCTGCGCGCCCGCCGGGCCCCGCGCGTGTCCTTCTTCCGCGTCACCTGGCCGTGGTCGCAGGCCGGCGACGCGATCGCGGCCTGGCAGGCGTTCGCCCCCGACGCGCCGCCCGAGCTGACGTCGATCATGTCGCTGGCCCAGGGCGGATCGGTCTCCGCGCAGGGCCAGTACTTCGGCTCCGAGTCGGCGCTGCGGCGCCTGATCGCGCCGCTGACGCGCATCGACGGGGCGAACCTCCGCACGGGCAGCGCCGGCTACCTGGCGATGATGCAGTACTGGGCGGGCTGCGGGGGCGAGTCGGTCGCGCGCTGCGACGCATGGAACCCGCAGCCGTTCGCGGCGGGGTCGGACTACGTCGCCACGCCGCTCAGCCCGGCCGGCCGGCGGGCCGCGATGGCGCTGACCCAGGGCGGCACGCTGCTGTTCGACGCCTACGGCGGCGCGATCAACCGCGTGCGCCCGGGCGCGACCGCGTTCGTGCACCGCGACCAGATGTTCTGCATCCAGTACTACTCGGGCACGGGGAGCTCGAGCTGGGTGGCGTCGGCGCGGCGCGCGATGCGCCCGTACACCTCGGGGCAGAGCTACCAGAACTACATCGACCCCGACCAGGCCAACTGGCAGACCGCCTACTACGGCTCGAACCTGTCGCGGCTGCGGGCGGTCAAGGCCCACTACGACCCCGACGGGCTGTTCCGCTTCCCGCAGGCGATCAGGCCGTGAGCAGCTCGGCCTCGGCGACCACGCCGTCGGCCATCGCCTGCAGGTCCTCGACGATCCCCGGGTCGGCGCAGAAGCCGAAGCACAGCAGCCCCGCGACCGACACCACCGCGACGCGCAGCGCGTGACGCTCGCCGATCTCGGCGATCGAGTGCAGCGCGTCGACAGGGACGCCGAGCACCGACACCGGCGTGCGCGGGCCGGGGACGTTGGAGACGTTGACGGCGAAGCGCCGCGGGCTGCTCTCGATGCGGTCGGCGAACGCGCGCAGCCGCGGCGAGATCGCGCCCAGGTCGCGCAGCAGCTCGTCCATCGTCTCGGCGTCGTGGTCGGCCTTGCGCACCGCGGTCTCGGCGTGGACGATCCGCAGCCGCTCCAGCGGGTCGGGCTCGTTCAGCGGCAGCGCCACCGCGAAGAACGAGTCGCGGTTGCCCTCGTCGTCGCCCTCGTGGTGGAGGCTCACCGGCACGCGCACGCGCACCTCGCCGAGGTGGCCGTGGTGGGCGAGCACCCAGCGGCGCAGCGCGCCCGCCACGATCGCGAGCACCGCGTCGTTGACCGTCGCGTCCGCCTTCTCGCGCGCGGCGTCGTGCAGCGGCGCCAGCTCGACGCGGGCGAAGGCGATCTCGCGGCGGCGCCCGATGTGCCCGTCGAAGGGCGAGTGCTCGCGCGAGCGCGAGAACTCGCGGGCCAGGAACCCCGCGAGGTGGCGCCGGCGGCGGGCGTCGGCGGCGGCGTGCTCGGGGTCGTGGTGCGGATGCGCGGGCGCGGGCGGCGGCGTCGTGGCGACCGCGTCCCACAGGAGCGCCTGGGCGAAGCGCATCGCCATCGTGCCGTCGGCCAGCGCGTGGTGGATGCGCCACACGATCGCGGCGCCCTCGCGGTAGGGGACGACGTCGAGCTGCCACAGCGGGCGGTCGCGGTCCAGGCGCTGCTCGAACAGGCGCGCGACCTCGGCCCGCAGCCCCGGCTCGTCGAGCGGGGCGTCGAGCGGGACGAGCGTCACCTGGCGCTCGAGGTCGACGTCGCCGCCGGGGACCCACACCGGCGCGTCGGGCGAGCCGCCCAGGCGCCAGCGGAGCTGCGGCGCCGCGTCCAGGCGGGTGGCGATCGAGTCGCGCAGCGCGTCGACGTCGGGGGCGTCGCGGTCCATCAGCACGACCTTTGCACGTGTGACCGGCGATCGTGGGACCTTCCAGGTCGAGGATCGCGCGGTCCTCGGGACTCAGCGGGATCTCGGCATCCATGGCCGGGCGGACGCTACGCCACCACGGCGGCGATCGCATCCGCCAGGCGCCGCGGGGCGTCCGGCGCCTGGTCGAGGAAGAGCGACGGCTCGGTCAGCTCGACCTCGATCACCTGCGGCGCCCCGTCGGGGCCCGGCAGCAGGTCGATGCGCGCGTACAGCAGCTCCGGCTCGCCGGCCAGCAGCTCGGTGACCGCGGCCAGGACGCGGTCGGCGGTCTCGCGCTCGGCCGCGGACGGCTCGCGCGGCTCGATCTCCTCGGGCGCGAACAGGCCGCTGGGCGGCGGCGCGCCGGGCGCGAGCAGCGGGGCCTTGCGGATCGCGTGCGAGTAGCGCCCGCCGAGGTAGAGCACGGCGGTCTCGCCGGCGGCGTCGACGCCGCGCAGGTACGGCTGCACCATCGCCGTGCGCCCGGCGGCGTGCAGGTAGGCGACGTGCGCGGCGACCTCGTCGGCGCGCTCGGCGGCGTGGCGGCGGGTGTCGCGCGAGCCGGCCGACACCGTCGGCTTCACCACGAGCTCGGGCGCCTCGGGCAGCCGCAGCGCCTCGCCCGGGGCGACGAACGTCGTCGGGATCACCGGCAGGCCCAGGTCGGCGAGCTCCGCCAGGTAGTGCTTGTCGGTGTTCCAGGCCAGCACGCCCGGGGCGTTGCGCAGCCGCGGCACCGACCGCGCCCAGGCCAGGAACGCGTCGCGCCGGTCGACGTAGTCCCAGGTGCCGCGCACGACGACGAGGTCGAACGCGTCCCAGTCCACCGACGGGTCGTCCCACACCGCGAGGACGGCCTCGATGCCCAGTCCGGCCAGCGGCTCGATGACGAGGCGCTCGGGCGGATCGAGCTGCGGCAGTGCCGCGCAGGTGGCGAGCGCGACGCGGGTCAGCTCGTCGGGTGCTGGCGCTCGTACTCGAGGTTGTCCTGACGCTCGCCGGCCACCTGGGCGGCGATCAGGGCCATGATCGCGTTGACGAGCAGGGGCAACCCGATGAAGAAGACCCCGAGGAGCCCGAGGGTCATGGCGACGGCTTGGCTGACGGCGAACATCGCCGGGGATCGTACCGGGCGCGGCGGCCGCGCGTCCGCTCGCCGATCAGGTCGTGGTGTCGATCCCGCCGGCGAGGGCGACGACCAGCAGGACGCCGTAGACGACGAGCGACGTGGCGCCGATCCACATCGCCGCCTCGGCGCGGCCGCGTCCCCCGATCGCGCCGGGGTTGGCGTCGATCTCGCGCTTGGCCTGCTGCGCGTAGACCATCGCCATGACCGACAGCACGATCGGGCAGATCAGCCAGGAGACGATGCCGAGCACGAGCGCCGTGTTCGCCTTGCTCGACATCGGCGGCTGGTCGGGCGGCGGAGGCGCGGGCCACGTCGACCCGGGCACGGGCCCGGCGACCGGCCGCCCGGGCGGCGGGGGCGGCGGGACGGGCGGCGCGAAGCCGGTGTCGCCGACGGTCCGCGGCGGGGGCGGCGGCGGCGCGTCGGGCGCGACGGGCGGCTCGAAGCCGCCGGGCAGGCCGAACGCCTCGCCGCCCGTCCGCGGGCGGTCGTCGCCGAAGGCCCGCTCGGCGTCGCTGTTGTCGGGCCGCTCGCGGTCGTCCATGGGCCGCCGGATTCAAGCAGCGGCGCAGGCGTCCCGTCCACGGCCGACCGCCCGCTGCGCGAGACTGCGCCCATGAACGACGCGCCTCCCGAGCTGTGGCTGGCCCGCCACGGCGACACCGCGTGGACGGTCTCCCGCCAGCACACGTCGCGCACCGATCTCGAGCTGAACGAGGACGGCGTCGCCGCGGCGCGGGCGCTGGCGCCCAAGCTCGCCGCGGTCGAGTTCGACGTCGTGCTCTCCAGCCCGCTGCGGCGCGCGCGCCAGACGGCCGAGCTGGCCGGATTCGAGCCGAAGATCGACGAGCGCCTGCGCGAGTTCGACTACGGCGAGTACGAGGGCCGCACGACCGACGACATCCACCGGGAGCGCCCCGGCTGGGACCTGTGGACCGACGGCTGTCCGGGCGGGGAGACGCCGGCCGACGTCGGACGGCGCCTCGACGCCGTCATCGCCGACGTGCGCGCCCGCGACCCCCGGCGGATCCTCGTGTTCGGCCACGGGCACGCGCTGCGCATCCTCACCGCCCGCTGGCTCGAGCTCGATCCGGCCGAGGGCCGCCGCTTCCTGCTGGCGCCCGCCGACGTGGCCGTGCTCGGCAGCGAGCACGGCTACACGGCGGTGGCGCGCTGGAACGGGTGACGGGCGCCGGTCAGCGCCGGCCCGCCCCGACGACGGCGCTGCGGCGCACGATCGGCGTGCGGTTGCCGGCCGCGTCGACGGCCTGAGCGCGCACGGTCAGCGTCCGGCGGGCGCGGGAGCGGGCGACGACCGCGCGGGCGCCGCTGTTCAGCTTCACCCGCAGCGCCGTGCGCCGCCCGGCCCGCAGCGTGCGCGACAGCGCCCCGTACTGGCGGCCCTTCGTCAGCCGCGCGGTCAGGCGGCACGCCTCGCTGCAGCGGGCGACGACGCGGATGCCCTTGCGACGGGCGACGCGCGCGCTCGTGCGGCGCGCGACCCGCAGCGTGAGGCGCGGGGCGGACGTGTCGCGGCGGCTCGTCGTCGTGGTCGTCGCGGTGGGCGTGGCCGTGGTCGTGGTGGTCGTCGTCGCGGCGCCCGACGGCGGGGCGGCCGGCGCCGGCTCCGGCGCGCCGCCGCCGCCCGGCGGGGCGGGCGCGGCCGGGATCAGCAGGCCGGTGATCGCGTCGACGATCCCCAGCACCGTGCCCTGCGGGTCGGTGACGAGCCCGTCGGGGTCGACGATCGCGTCAGGCGGCAGAGGGATCGGCGGGAGCTGCGGCAGCGCCGGCAGCCCGGGCAGGGCCGGCAGCGGCAGCACGGGCGACTGCGCGGCCGCCCCGGCGGGCACCATCGCCGGCATGACGCAGGCCAGCGCGGCGGCGCCGACCCCGACGAGCTTCCTCATGCGGTCCTCCTCCTCGGACACCTGCGGGTACCGTTGCCTCGTGGCAACTGCACGCTCAAACGACGGGAGGCGGGCGATCTTGCGGTCGCGCGGCGCCGGCGCGTGAGGCCCTGGATCGCCGAGCAGGCGGCCGCGATCGCGGCGCGGGCCGAGCGCGAGCTCGAGGCGCTCGTGGCGGTGTCGTCGCCGTCCGGCGACGTCGAGGGCGCCGAGGAGTGCATCAGCGTCGTCGGCGCGCTCGTCCCGGCCGAGGCGGCGACCGAGCGCGTGCCGTGCTCGTCACCGGGCCACGCCGACGACCTGATCGTGCGCCTGCCGGGGACGGGGACGCGCCGCATCCTGCTGCTCGGGCACGTCGACACCGTCGTCGCCCACGAGGACCACCGGCCGCTGCTGCGCGAGCAGGACCGGCTGATCGGCTCGGGCGCCGTCGACATGAAGGGCGGCGACGTGCTCGCGATCGGGGTGCTGCGCGCGCTCGCGCAGCGGCGCGAGGACTTCGCCGAGGTGGCGCTGCTGCTGGTCTGCGACGAGGAGTGGCGCAGCGCGCCGTTCGCGCACGTCGACACGTTCGCCGGCTGGGACGCGTGCCTGTGCTTCGAGGGCGGCCAGCTCGACGGCGGCCACGACGCGGTCGTCGTGCGCCGCAAGGCGGCGGGGACGCTGCTGGTGCGCGCGACCGGCGCGTCGTCGCACTCGGGCTCCGCTCCGGAGCGGGGCCGCAACGCGCTGCTCGCGCTGGCGACCGCGGCGCAGCTCGTCGCCGAGCGTCACGACCCGACGGGGCCCGACCGGCTCACCGCGGTCCCGACCGTGCTGCGCAGCGGCGACGCGTTCAACGTCGTGCCCTCGGGCGGCGAGCTCTACTGCGACCTGCGCGCCGACCGCACCGAGGCCTTCCACGAGGTGCTCGCCTCGCTGCCGAGCGAGATCGGCGGCGCCGAGCTGCACGCCGAGTTCGAGCGCATCTGGCCCGCGATGGACGCCCGCGACCAGACGGCGCCGCTGCTGGAGGAGGCGTCGCGGCGGCTCGGGCGCCCGATCGTGGCGGCGTCGCGCGGCGGCGCCAGCGACGCCTCGCACTTCGCGCCGGTGATCCCGCTGACCGTCGACGGGCTCGGCCCGCGCGGCGGCGGCGCCCACGCGCCGCACGAGTTCGTGCTGCGCGACGGGCTGCGCTCGCGCGCCGAGGTCGCTCTGGCGATCGTCGACGCGCTGCTGTAGCCGGGCGGCTACGCCGCGAGCAGGCCGGCGGCGCCGCCGTGCACGAGCGCGGCGTAGCGGCCGTCGAGCGCCATCAGCTCGTCGTGGGTCCCGCGCTCCACCAGCTCGCCGCCGTCGAGGACGACGATCTGGTCGGCGTGGCGGACCGTCGAGAGGCGGTGGGCGATCGCGATCGTGGTGCGCGTGGCGGCCAGCTCGTCGAGCGCGTCCTGGACGGCGCGCTCGGTCTCGGCGTCGAGCGCGCTCGTGGCCTCGTCGAGCACGAGCACGGGCGGGTTGCGCAGCACGGTGCGGGCGATCGCGATGCGCTGCTTCTCGCCGCCGCTGAAGCGGTAGCCGCGCTCGCCGACGATCGTGTCGTAGCCCTCCGGGAGCGACTCGATCAGGTCGTGGATGCGCGCGGCGCGGGCGGCGGCGACGAGCTCCTCGTCGGTCGCGTCGGGGCGCGCGAAGCGCAGGTTGTCGGCCACCGAGGCGTGGAACAGGTAGGTCTCCTGCGAGACGAGCCCGACGGTCGCGGCGAGCGACTCGAGCGTGGCGTCGCGCACGTCGACGCCGTCGATCGCCACGCGCCCGCGCTGGGCGTCGTAGAGGCGCGCGACGAGGTAGCCCATCGTCGTCTTGCCGGCGCCGGTCTCGCCGACGATCGCCAGCGTCGTGCCGGGCTCGACCGCGACGTCGACGCCGCGCAGCGTCCACGGCGCGTCGTCGCCGTAGCGGAACCACACGTCCTCGAACGTCACGCGCCCGCCGCGGCCGTGCAGCTCGACGTCGCCGCCGCGGATCTCCACGGGCAGGTCCAGGTACTCGAAGATGCGCTCGAACAGCGCGAGCGAGCTCTGCACCTCGACGCCGACCGACAGCAGCGACCCGATCGGCGACAGCAGCCGCGTCTGCAGCGTGGTGAACGCGACGACGGTGCCGATCGACACCGCCTCGGGGGAGAGGCCGGCGAACAGGTACACGAGCGCCGGCATCGCCGCGAACGACACCTGGATCGTGGCCATCACCCAGCGCCCGGCCATCCGGCTGCGGACCTCGAGGTCGGCCAGGCGCGTGGACTCGCCCTCGAAGCGGCGGGCCAGCGCGTCGGTGCGGCCCATCGTCTTGCCGAGCAGGATGCCCGACACCGACAGCGACTCCTCGATCAGCGTGGAGATGTCGGCCATCGTCTCCTGGCGGTGGCGGGTGATGCGCCGCCGCTGGGCGCCGACGCGGCGGCTCAGCCACACGAACAGCGGCAGCACGGCCAGCGAGAACGCGGCCAGCAGCGGGTCGAGCAGCAGCATCGCGACGATCGTCGCCGCGACCGTCGTCACGTTGGAGACGATCGAGGTCGCCGTGGAGGTGACGACCGACTGCACGCCGCCGATGTCGTTGGCGATCCGCGACTGCACCTCGCCGGTGCGGGTGCGGGTGAAGAACGCGAGCGGCAGCCGCTGCAGGTGGCGGTAGACGCGCGTGCGCAGGTCGTGCATCACCTGCTGGCCCACGCCGGTGGCCAGCCAGGTCTGGACGACGCCCAGCGCGCCGGTCACGACGGCCACGCCGATCATGCCGCCGACGAGCCAGGCCAGCAGGGTCGTGTCGCGGTCGGGGAGGGCGGTGTCGAGGATCGCGCGCAGGAGGAACGGCGACACCATCGAAATCCCTGCTGAGACCACGATCAGGCCCAGCACCGTGGCCAGCCGGGCGCGGTACGGGCGGAACAGACGAGCGATCCTCACGGAGCCAGTCTAGCCCAGATAGTTGAAGTCCTAAACGATTATGGTCTACCGGCCGTCGGGCGCATTCGCTAGAGTGCCCGGCCGTCGAATGACCAACGCCGAATGCCCGCCGTTCCGCCGGTGGGCAGCGGGGGAACCAATGGCCGCCCTGTGCGGCCGGGGGCGAATCACCGGTCCGACTCCGGTGTAGCGCTGCTCTTTCTGCGCGAGCCCGACAGCTAACCCCGTAGGCACGAAGAAAGAGAAGGGACCTTCGGAGTGCCGCACATACGTCTCCCTGCGCTGGTCGCGCTCTGCGCCTGCGCAGCCGCTTTCGCACTGCCCGCGACCGCTTCCGCCTATCGCTTCGGCGAGCGGACGCTCAAGCCCGGAACGTCCGGCAAGGACGTGAAGACCGCCCAGAAGCTGCTGCGGAAGCTCGGGGAGCCGATCAGCGTCGACGGCCAGTACGGCCCCGCGACGACCCGCGCGGTGCGCGGCTTCGAGCGCGCGCATGGCCTGCGCCGCAACGGCCGCCTGGAGGTCGACGAGGCGCCGACGCTGAAGACCGCGGCCGCCGAGGCGGCCCGCGAGCGCGCCGGCGCCCGCCGCACGACCCCGGTCGCCGACGAGGACGCCGAGGGCGACCTCCCGCCCGCGACCGGCGAGACCGCCCCCGCCGAGGACGGCGCGACGCCCACGATCGGCGGCGCGACCCCGACCGACCCGGTCGGCATCCCCGGCGAGAAGGCGATCCTCAACCCCGACGGCACCGCCACCGCGCCGGCCAGCGCGCCGCCCGAGGTGCACGCGATCATCGCCGCCGGCAACGAGATCGCGACCAAGCCCTACAAGTACGGCGGCGGCCACGGGCGCTGGAAGGACAGCGGCTACGACTGCTCGGGCTCGGTCTCCTACGCCCTCCACGGCGCCGGCCTGCTCGACTCGCCGATGCCCTCCAGCGGCTTCATGAGCTGGGGCGACCGCGGCGAGGGCCAGTGGGTGACGATCTACGCCAAGGGCAGCCACATGTACATGGTGGTCGCCGGCCTGCGCTTCGACACCTCGGGCGCCAAGCCCTCGCGCTGGCAGACCAAGATGCGCTCGTCGTCGGGCTTCACGGTCCGCCACCCGCCGGGGCTGTAGCGGCTGCGTCCGGCCGCGCCGCGAGGCTGCGGGCGCGCGGCGCGGCTGCTCGCATCGCGAGAGGCGATTGAGCCCCGCTGAGCGGGGTTGGATCGCCACTCGTGCCGGCGGCGGCGCCGTTGTCGGTGTGAGCTCGCTATGCGATCGCGAGGCGACAACGGGCGTCGAGGGGGCGTGGGCGGGGTCGTCGGCGCGCGGCCGCGCGCTCGGGCGCGCCGCGCGGCTGCTCGCATCGCGAGAGGCGATTGAGCCCCGCTGAGCGGGGTTGAATCGCCGTTCACGCGCGGGGCGGCGGCGGGTCGCGCGCGGCCGGGGCGCGGGGCGGCTCCACGCGCCCTCGATGATGCCGCTCCCCGCCGGGCGGCTCGCACGCGGCGCGCCCGCGCGGCCGTAGACTCCGCCGCCGAGTGGAGCGCGATCTGCAGGACGTGGTGGACCGGCTGAGCGCCCGTCTCGGCCGGCCCGTGCTCATCGACGACACCGAGCTGCGCCCGCTGGCCTACAGCCGGCAGACCGGGTCGCTGGACGCGGTCCGGACGGTCAGCATCCTCGAGCGCGGGGCGCCGCCGCCGGTGCGCGACGCGCTGTTCGGGTACGGGATCGCGAGCGCGCCCCGCGCCGCGCCCGTCCACATCGCCGCCGACCCCTCGATCGACATGGCCGCCCGCATCTGCGTGCCGATCGGCCCGCCGCGCGGCCGGCACGGCTACCTGTGGGTGATCGAGGACGAGCCGCTCCCCGACGCCGACCTCGAGGCGACCGCGGCCGCGGCGCAGCGGGCCGAGGAGCTGCTCGCCGCCGAGGCGGCGCAGCAGGCCGAGCGGGCCGAGCGCGACGAGGCGCTGCTCCAGGACCTGGCGGCGGCCGCGCGCGCGCCCGCCGACCTGGCCGCCGAGCTCGAGCGCCGCCGCCTGCTCCAGGGCCGGCCGCTGACCGTCTGCGTCACGGCCACCGAGCCCGCGGGCGGCGACGCCCACCGCCGCTGGCTGCGCGCCGGCCTCGATCGCCTGCGCCGCCGGATGGCGCCCGGCGCCGTCCTCGCCGGCGAGCTCGACGGCCGCCCCGCCTGCATCGCCGCCGCGAGCCCGGCCGCGCTCGCCGACGCGGGCGCGCCCTCGATCGCCACCGCGCTCGTCGCCGCCATCGAGGAGGAGCCCGGCCCCGACGGCGCCCGCGCCGTCGTCGGGGAGGGCGAGCCGTTCGCCGACCTCGGCGCCGCGCCGGCCGCGCACCGCCGCGCCCGCGCCGCCCTGCGCGCCGCCGACCACGGCGCCGCCCGCTGGAGCGATCTCGGCGCCGAGCGCGTCCTCGCCCACGTCGACGCGCGCGCCGCGCTCGCCGACCTGCCGCCCGGCGTCGCGCGCCTGCTCGAGCCCGAGCACGCGTCGCTGCGCGAGACGCTCGCCGCCTACCTCGAGCGCGCCGGCGACGTCAAGACCACGGCCGACGCGCTGTCGCTGCACCGCGCCGGGCTCTACTACCGCCTGCGCCGCATCGAGGAGCTCGCCGGCGTCGACCTGCGCCGCGGCGACGACCGCCTGCTGTGCCACCTGGCGCTGCGGCTCGCCGACCGCGCGCCCCGCGAGCGCTGAGCCTGCGCCCCAGCCCGGCCCCCGAGGCTCAGACCACGAGCCCGTGGCGCATCGTGTTCTCGCACACCACGTAGGACTCGACGAAGTGCCGCAGGTAGCCGGGCCCGCCCGCCTTCGTCCCGGTGCCCGACAGCCGGTTGCCGCCGAACGGCTGGCGGCCGACCATCGCCCCGGTGATGTGGCGGTTCAAGTAGAGGTTGCCGACCGGCACGCGCGCGCTCACCCGCCGCACCACGTCGGGGTTGCGCGAGAACAGCCCGCCGGTCAGCGCGACCGGCAGCGTGTCGAGCACGTCGCAGGCCGCATCGACGCTCGGGACCGCCTCGACCACCACGACCGGGCCGAACAGCTCCTCGCGCGCCACCGGCGACCCCGGGTCGGCGCCGGTGATCAGCGTCGGCGCGACGAACCAGCCGCCGCCCGGTCCCGCCGCGCCCCGGCGGACCGTCGCGCCCGCCTGCGCGGCGGCCGCGACGTGGCGCTCGAGCCGCTCCTGCGACGCCGCCTCGATCACCGGCGGCACGTCGACGCCGAAGCGCTCGGCCTGGTCGACGACCAGCGTGTCGAGCAGCCCGCCGAGCCGCTCGACCAGCGTGTCGGCGATCCCCTCGTGCACGAGCACCCGCGAGCACGCCGAGCACTTCTGGCCGGCGAACCCGAACGCCGAGTAGGCGATCGCGGGGACGGCGTCGTCGAGGTCCGCGTCGGCGTCGACGACGATGCAGTTCTTGCCGCCCATCTCCGCCACGACGTGCGTGAGGTGCAGGTCCTCGTCGCGGACCGTGCCCGCCTCGCGCAGGATCTCGCGTCCCACGGCGCTGGACCCGGTGAACGCGACGACGTGCACCGCCGGGTGGCGCACGAGCGCGGCGCCGACGTCGCCCTCGCCCGGCAGCAGCGCCAGCACGTCGGGCGGCACGCCCGCCTCGTGGAGCGCGGACACGAGCTCCAGCGCGCAGCCGGGGCTCTGCTCGGCCGGCTTGAGCAGCGCCGCGTTGCCGGTGACGAGCGCGCCGGCGGTCATCCCGCACGCGATCGCGACCGGGAAGTTCCATGGTGCGATCACCGCCGCGATCCCGCGCGGCCGGTAGGTCATCGCGTTGCGCTCGCCCGGCGGCTGCAGCAGGTCCTCGCCGTCGTCCAGGGCGACCGCGTCGCGGGCGTAGTACTCGAGGAAGTCGATCGCCTCGCACACGTCGGCGTCGGCCTCGGCCCACGGCTTGGCGCACTCGCGCACGGCCAGCGCGGTCAGGCGCGGGCGGCGGTCGCGCAGCAGCGCCGCCGCGCGCACGAGCACGTCGGCGCGCTCGCGGGCGCCGCGCGCCGCCCACGCCGGCTGCCCGCGCCGGGCGGCGGCGATCGCGGCCTCGACGTCGTCGGCGGTCGCGACCGTGGCCCGCGCGACGACGCGGTCGGGCCGGCCCGGGTCGGTGGAGTCCAGCGACGGGGCGCGCCGGGCGTCGCCGCCGACGAGGACGGGCACGTCGAGTGGCAGCTCGCGGTCGAGGGCGGTCAGCGCGTCGCGCAGGCCGTCGCGCACCCACGCGCGGCGCAGCTCGAGGATGGGCTCGTTGGCGAACGTCATGGGGCGGTGAGCAGGGAGTCGAGGTCGGCGCCACTCGCGCGAGTGGCCAGGAACGAGTCGTTGGCGGTGTTCTCCAGCAGCCGCCGCACGAGGTAGGCCATGCCGGCGACGAGGTCGCCGATCGGGCAGTACGCGCGCACGCGCAGCCCGTGGGCGGCGAGCGCGTCGTGGAGGTCGTCGCCCAGGCCGCGCAGCACCTGCAGCTCGAGGTCGCGGTCGGGGAGCGCGAGCGACCGCGCGTAGGCGAGCGCGTGGGCGATCGAGCGCAGGTTGTGCGAGGCGACCGCGAGGCGGATCGGCGTGCCGCCGGCGTGCGCGCCCAGCAGCGTGCGCGTCAGCCGCTCGAAGTTGCGGTCGGTGTCGGCCTTCGTCTCGTACACCGGCGGCCGCCAGCCCGACTGGCGCGCCTCGACGAGCTCGTGGTCCCAGTAGGCGCCCTTCACCAGCCGGATCGTCAGCGGGCTCTCGCGCGGCACCCGCTCCGCCCAGTCGAGGATCTCGGCGGCGACCTCGTCGCTGTCGGAGAGGTAGGCCTGCAACACGACCCCCGCCGACGGGCCGGCCCGGAACTCGTCCTCGGCCAGCAGCTCGAGCACGAGCCGCATGATCGTCTCGCGCGACGCCATCGACTCGATGTCGACGTGCAGGTGCGCGCCGAGGTCGCGGGCGCGGCGCAGCAGGTGCCGCAGGCGCGGCGCCGCGTCGGCCACGCCGATCGACGGGTCGGCCTCGCGGATCATCGGCGTGAGCGCGGTGACCTTCACCGACAGGTTCACCCGCGGCAGCGGGCCGGCCGAGTCGGCCTCCAGGATCGGCTGCGCGGGCCACGCGGACGCCTCCCGGCTCAGCACGGTCAGCGCCTCGTCGCAACGGGCCGCGTAGCGGTCGGCCTCGGCCGGCGTCACCGTCGCCTCCCCGAGCAGGTCGACCGACGAGGCGACGCCGCGCCGCCACAGGTCGGCCAGGGTGCCGGCCCCCTCCTGCGGGTGCTCGGCGAGGATGAACCGCCCGGCCATCTGGCGGATGCCGACCGCGGCGACGCGGCCGGTGAGCGGCGCGGTCGCGCGGCCGCGGCCCAGGCGGCGCCCGACGCGGGCGGCCGGATCCTCGGGCGGCACGTCGGACAGCAGGCCGGCGAGGTGCTCGCCGAGCTCGGCCGGCGTGCGGCACGCCGGCGCCACGTCGACGAGCCGGAACAGCGCCGCCCGCAGCTCGGGCCGGCGGGCCAGGCGGGCGGTGACGAGGTCCTCCGCGGCGGCGCGCGGCCGTCGCGCGGCGCCGGGGAAGGCGGCGTCCAGCGACCGCCCGAGCGCCCGGATGTCGGGCTCCAGCGCGGGTGGGGCGGGAGCGTCCGTGGCCATGAGCGCAACGGTAGGACGGGGTCGCGCGCCGCGCCAGCGACGGCTGCCGCGGACCGACTCGACGATCGTCGAGTCCGCGCCGCTCAGAGGCCGCGGCGCGGCACGCCGGCCGCCCACACGCTGACGCAGCGCTCCAGCGCGCGCCACGACACGGCGGCGGGGGCGGCGGCGTCGAGCGCGTCGCCGCTGCGCAGCTCCCAGGTCTCCCCGTCGACGGTGACCTCCAGGCAGCCGGAGCGCAGGTAGACGAACACGTCGGACTGCTCGAGCGCGAGCGGGCAGGCGCCGCCCTCGCCCGCCTCGGCCACGAGGAAGGCGACGTCGAGCTGCAGGTCGGGGTGCGAGACGACCCGCGCCCCGACCGTGTCGGGCTCCAGCCGCGAGCGGCGCAGGCGCATCTCGTCCTCGCCGCGCAGCACCTCGGCGATCGGCACGCCGAGCGCGTGCACGATCCGCGCGAGCACCGGCAGCGACGGCACGTTGGCGCCGTGCTCGACCGCCGACAGGTAGGAGACCGACACGTCGGCGGCGCGCGCGACCTCGGCCAGCGTGCGGCCGGTCTCGGTGCGGCGCTTGCGCAGGCGGGCGCCGACCCGGGCGGCCAGTGTGCGCGTGTGCTCGGCCTCCTTGGACGCCATCAGACGACCGGGGGGCTGACGAACCACAGGATCTCGGCCGGGCCGTTCGACGTCACCACGAGCTCGTGCTCGGGGTGCGAGGAGTAGTGCACGGCGTCGCCCGGCTCGAGCTCGTGGTTGTCGCCGTCGATCATCATGAGGCGGCCGGAGCCCGAGAGCATCAGCGCGAAGCGCTCGCCGGGGTGGCGGTGACGGACCACCTCGGCGGTGGGGTAGAGGTGGTGGATCAGCGCCGAGAACGCCGCGTCGGGACCGCGGTGGCTGAAGACGACGTACTCCTCGGCCGCGTTGGGCGCCATCCGCAGCTTCTCCGGGTCGCCCGCGCGCGACACGCGGACCTTCTCGGTGGTCTCGGGCCCGAAGAACGCGGTGATGCTGGAGCCGAGCGCGGCCGCGAGCGTGGCGAGCGCGCTGATCGACGGGATGCTCGCCCCGCTCTCGACCTGCGAGAGGTAGCCGGCGGTGTAGTTCGTGTCGCGGGCGAGCTCGCTCAGGCTGACTCCGCGCGCCTGGCGCAGCTCTCGCAGCCGGCGACCGACGTTCTCGATCGAACGGTCCATCCCGGCGGCAGCATATCCCGACAGTCGGTCCTTTCCCGTCGTGGGTGCTTCCTGTATAACCTCGCCGACCTTGGCTCGGACAGGAAGTGGCGTGGAAGGAACCCCTCTGATGGTGCGCAGTGTCCTCTATCTCCGGCCCCGCGACGGCGACCACGACGCGCTGGCCGACTTCTACCGGCGGCACGACGTCCTGGCCACGGCCGTCGCCGCCGCCGGGTGCCACGCCACCGAGCTGCAGATCCCGCTCGACGGCGAGGGGCCGGCGCTCGTCACCGCGCTGTGGGACGACGAGGCCGCCTACCAGGGGTGGCTCGACCACGAGCTGCGCGGCGTGGGCCGCGAGGAGCTGCTGGAGCTGCTGGAGCTGACCGACGACGGCGTGCCGGAGGGCGCGCTGTACCGGGTCGAGGTGGCCGCCGCCGGGCCGGGACACGTTCCGGCCGGGCCTGAGAACGTTCAGTCCGGCGGAACCGCTGGAGAGGAGGGCTGAGATGGCGCGCTATCGCGTCGCGATGGACATCGGCGGCACGTTCACCGACGCCGTCGCCTACGACGAGGAGACCGGCGCCTACGTCGCCGGCAAGGCGTCCACGACGCCGTCCGACCTGACCGAGGGCGTGTTCAGCGCGCTCGGCACGGTCGTCGACGACCCGTCGCAGGTCGGCTTCAGCGTCCACGGCACCACTCAGGGCCTCAACGCGTTCCTCGAGCGCCGGGGCGTGCGGGTCCTGCTGCTGGCCACCGAGGGCGCCGGCGACGTCTACCACATCGCCCGCGGCAACCGGACCCGCCTCTACGACATCCACTACCGCAAGCCCGAGCCGCTCGTGCCGCGCCGCGACATCGTCGAGATCGCCGGCCGCCTCGACTACGCGGGCCGCGAGATCCAGCCGCTGGACGAGGACGCGATCCGCGCCGCGGCGCGCCGGGCGCGCGACGAGGGCGCCGGCGGCATCGCGGTCGGGTTCCTGTTCAGCTACGTCAACCCCGCCCACGAGCTGCGCGCCGGCGAGATCATCGCCGAGGAGGCGCCCGGCCTGGCCGTCTCGCTGTCGCACCAGGTCGCCCGCGAGTGGCGCGAGTACGAGCGCACCTCCTCGACGGTGCTCGACGCCTACGTCGCCCCGATCGTGCGCCGCTACCTCGGCCGCCTGACCGGCGAGATGAAGGACCGCGGGCTGTCGGTGCCGATGCACGTGATGCAGTCCAACGGCGGCATCGTGTCGGCCGAGACCGCCAGCGAGCAGACGCTGCAGACACTGCTGTCGGGCCCGGTCGGCGGCACGATGGGCGGCGTCGCGCTCGCCCGCCTCACCGGCCGGCCGAACCTCATCTGCGTCGACATGGGCGGCACGAGCTTCGACGTCAGCCTCGTCGTCGAGGGCAAGCCCGACGTCTCCACCGAGGCCGAGCTCGAGGGCTTCCCGCTGCTGATCCCGGTCGTGAACATCCACACGATCGGCGCCGGCGGCGGCTCCGTCGCCTTCGAGGAGGGCGGCGGCCTGCGCGTCGGCCCGCGCAGCGCGGGCGCCGACCCCGGCCCCGCCTGCTACGGGCGCGGCGGCACCGAGCCGACCGTCACCGACGCCAACGTCGTCCTCGGCCGCGTCGACCCCGACTGGTTCGCCGGCGGGCAGATGACGCTCGACGTCGACGCCGCCCGCACGGCGGTCGGCGCGCTCGGCGAGCGCCTCGGCCTCGAAACCGGCGAGCTGGCCGACGGCATCTGCGCGGTCGCCAACGCCAAGATGGCCCAGGCGATCCGCACGCTCACGGTCGAGAAGGGCATCGCGCCCAGCGACTTCGCGCTCGTCGCCTTCGGCGGCGCCGGCCCGATGCACGCCGCGTTCCTCGCCCAGGAGCTCGAGATCCCCGAGGTGATCGTCCCCCGCTTCCCCGGCGCGTTCTCGGCGTGGGGGATGCTCGAGACCGAGATCCGCAAGGACTTCGCGCGGTCGTTCGTGCAGACGCTGCCCGCGCTCGACGGGGCGTCGCTGGCCGACGCGCTCGCCGAGCAGGAGGCCGAGGCGTTCGCCGCCCTCGAGGAGGAGGGCGTCGGGCGCGACCGCGGCCGCGTCGAGCACTTCGTCGACCTGCGCTACATCGGCCAGGAGTACACGCTGACGATCCCGGTCCTGTCGGCCGACGAGCCGCGCGGCGACGGCTTCCGCAACGACCTGCAGCAGCGCTTCGACACCGCGCACGAGGGCCGCTTCGGCCACAGCAACCCGGGCGCGCCCGTCGAGTTCGTCGCCGCCCGCTCGACCGGGCTGGGCGACCTCGGCCGCGTCGAGCCGGCACCGCTGGAGGGCGGCGGCTCGCTCGACGACGTGCCGATCCAGCGCCGCGACGTCGTCTTCGACGGCGTCGCCCGGCCGGCCGCGATCGTGCGCCGCGACGACCTGCCCGTCGGCGTGCAGCTCGACGGCCCCGCCGTCGTCGTCGAGTCGACGGCGACGACCGTCGTCCCGCCGGGCCAGCGCCTGCGCGTCGACGCGCACGGCGCCCTCGTCATCGAGACCGACCCCAGCAGGTGACCAGCATGGCGACGACCAGCATCGACCCGATCACCACCGAGATCGTCCGCAGCGCGTTCACCGCGGCGGCGGACGAGATGAACGCGACGCTCATCCGCTCGGCCTACACGCCGGTCATCTACGAGATGAAGGACTGCTCAGTCGCGCTGCTGAGCGCCGACCACCGCGTCCTCGGCCAGTCCGCGGGCCTGCCGATCTTCCTCGGCAACCTCGAGGTCTGCACGCAGATCACCGAGCGCGAGTACGGCCGCGAGGTGTGGCAGCCCGGCGACGTGTGGATCATGAACGACTCCTACCTCACGGGCACGCACCTCAACGACATGACGGTGTTCGGCCCGATCTTCCACGAGGAGGAGCTCGTCGGCTTCGGCGCCTGCCGCGCCCACTGGCTCGACGTCGGCGCCAAGGACCCCGGCGGCGCGATGGACTCGACCGAGATCTGGCAGGACGGCATCCGCGTCCCGCCGCTGAAGATCGTCGAGGGCGGCGTCCAGCGCCGCGACATCACCGACCTGCTCGGCCGCAACAGCCGCTTCTCCTACCCGGCGATCGGCGACCTCGGCGCCCAGATCGCGTGCGTGCGCACCGGCCAGGAGCGCTTGGCGGCGATCATCCGCCGCTTCGGGCTGGCGACCGTCGAGGCCGCGCGCGAGGAGATCTTCGCCCAGACCGAGCGCTTCGAGCGGGCCGCCGTCGCGGCGATCCCCGACGGCGAGTACACGGCCGAGGGCACCGTCGACAGCGACGGCGTCACCGACGAGCCCGTCCACGTGCGGGTGAAGGTGATCGTCCGCGGCGAGTCGATGACGATCGACCTCACCGGCAGCGACGACATGGTGCGCGGGTCGATCAACTGCGGCGAGGCGCAGGCGATCTCGGCCTGCCGCGTCGCCTACAAGCTGCTGGTCAACCCCGACAACCCGCCCGACGGCGGCGCGTTCCGCCCGCTGGAGGTCGTCGTGCGGCCCGGATCGCTGCTGGCGGCCGAGCCCCCGGCGCCGTGCCAGTGGTACTTCACGCCGCTGGGCCTGCTGATCGACCTCGTCGTGAAGGCGTTGTCGGACGTGCTGCCCGACCAGGCGGCCGGCGCCAGCTACGGCGACTCGATGGTCGTCGCGATCGCGGGCCTGGACCCGCGCAACGGCGACCAGCCGTGGCTGCTGTACGAGCCGACCGTCGGCGGGTGGGGCGCGTGGAACGGCTCCGACGGCCAGGACGGCCTGATCAACAACGTCAACGGGTCGCTGAAGGACATGGCGATCGAGGTGCTCGAGACGAAGTACCCGGTGCGGATGCTGCGCTACGCGTTCCGCACCGACTCGGGCGGAGCCGGCCAGTGGCGCGGCGGCACCGGCGTCGTGCGCGACTACCTGCTGGAGGCCGACGCGGCCGAGCTGTCGCTGTGGTTCGAGCGCTCCGACACCCCGGCCTGGGGCCTGCGCGGCGGCCACGACGCGACGCCGCCCGACTGCGTCGTCAACCCCGGACGCCCCGACGAGCGCCACCACCTGAAGGCCAGCCGCACGCCGCTGCGCCGCGGCGACGTGCTGCGCACGATGACCGGCGGGGGCGGCGGCTACGGCAACCCGGCCGACCGCGATCCCGAGGCGGTGCGCCGCGACGTCGCCGACGGCTTCGTCAGCGCCCAGGCGGCGCGCGAGATCTACGGCGTGGACGTGGAGACGTGACGACCGCGGCGGCCACCCGGGCGCGCGTCGAGGGCCTCGCGGCGCTGTGCGCCGAGGCCGGCCTGGACGCGATCGTCGCCACCAAGGACGCGTCGATCGCCTACCTGACCGGCTTCCACGGGCTCCAGCTCGAGCGCCTCATGGCCGTCGTCGTGCGCGCGGACGCCACCGGCGCGCTGATCGCGCCGGCGCTGGACCGCGACGGCGTGACCGCGGCGCCGACCGACTGCGAGCCGGTGCTCTACGACGCGTCCTCCAACGGGCTGCCCGAGCTGGTCGGCGCGCTGCGCGGCGCCCGCCGCGTCGGCGTCGAGGAGGACCACCTGCCGCACGGGCGCGCGCTCGCGCTCGCGGCCGCGGGCGCCGAGCTCGTGCCCGCGTCGGCGACCGTGATGCGCCTGCGCGTCGCCAAGGACGCCGACGAGATCGCCGCGATCCGCCGCGCCTGCGCCGCCGTCGGCGAGGTGATGGAGGAGCTGTTCGCGCAGCTGCGCCCCGGCATGGTCGAGCACGAGGTCAACGCGCTCGTCGAGTACCGCCTGCGCCGCCGCGGCGCCGCGCACGCGCATCCGCTCGTGCTGTTCGGCGGGCACGCCTCCCAGCCGCACGGCGAGCCGTCCACGCGCGTCCTGGAGGTCGGCGACGTCGTGTGCGCCGACGTCTCGGGCAGCTTCGACGGCTACTGGGGCGACCTCACCCGCTGCGGCACCGTCGGCGAGCCCGGCGAGTGGGCGCGGCGCGCGTGGGCCGTCGTGCGCGAGGCCTACGACGCCGCGGTCGCCGCGGCGCGCCCCGGCGCGACCGCGCGCGACGTCGACGCGGCCCAGCGCGCGATCGTCGAGTCCGCGCCCGACGTGGGCGACTGCCTGCACGGCGCCGGGCACGCCATCGGCCTGGAGGTGCACGAGCCGCCGTTCCTCGTGCCCGCCGGCGGCGACGTGCTGGTCGCCGGGACCGTGCTCACGATCGAGCCCGGCATCTACCGCTCCGGTCAAGGGGGGATCCGCCTCGAGGACGACGTCCTCGTCGGCGCGGACGGGCCGGAGCTCCTGTCCCACCTCCCCCTCGAGCTGCGACACATCCCGGCGGACGCCGGGCAAACCGACAGGAGGACAGGATCATGAGGATCACGAGGGGCCGCGGGCTCGCCCGGGCGGCCACGCTCGCGGCGGCGGTGGCGCTGGCCACCGGCACGCTGGCCGCGTGCGGCGACGACGACGACACGTCGACCTCCGCCGCCACCGGGACGGGGGCGTCGACGCAGGCGGCCGCAACCGGCGACGGCGACGTCAAGAAGATCGCCTTCTTCGGCTTCGCGGGCGCGAACTCGTTCGCCCAGGCGACGTGGGCGGGCGTGCAGGAGGCGGCCGAGGCCGCCGGCGTCGAGGCCGAGTTCTTCGACCCGAACTTCGACTCGGCCAAGCAGGTCTCGCAGATCCAGAACGCGATCGCCTCGGGCGAGTTCGACGCGTTCGTCGTCCAGTCCAACGACGGCAACGCGGTCGTGCCCGCCGTCGAGGAGGCCATCGCCGAGGGCATCCCGGTCGTGGCCGAGTTCACGCCGGTCGGCACCGACTACTCGACGATCGAGCCGCAGGTCGAGGGCATGATCTTCGTCGGCGAGCCGCCGGTGGAGAACGGCACCGCCCTGGGCGAGATGGCGGTCGAGGCGTGCGCCGACATCGACCCGTGCCAGGTCGCCTACCTCGAGGGCAACCCGCAGCTCCCGCTCGACACCGCCCGCACCGAGGCCGTCAAGGCGGCGCTCTCGGAGGCCCCGAACGTCGAGCTGGTCGCCACCGTCACCGGCGGCTACACGCAGGCCGACGGGCTGAAGGCCGGCCAGAACGTCCTCCAGGCCCATCCCGACGTCAACGTGATCGTCGGCTCCTCGCAGGCGATCGCCGGCGTCGAGCAGGCCGTCGAGGAGGCCGGCAAGACCGGCGACGTGCTGCTGATCGGCAACGGCGGGTCGCGCCAGGCCGTCAAGGCGGTCAAGGACGGGCGCTGGCACGCCGCGTACGTCATCGCCGAGAAGGCGTCGGGCCGCAAGGCCGCCGAGCTGGCGATCGCCGCCGCGCGCGGCGAGGAGGTCCCGTCGAGCTTCGACACCCGCGAGCTCCAGGAGCCGCGTGGGACGAAGGACGCGCTCGGCGACTTCGAAGGCGAGTACGACGATTAGGAGCCGGCCACCGTGCCGCAGGACAGCCCCATCGCGGGGGCGGGCGCGTCCCGCCCCCGCGTCGAGGCCCACGAGCTGAGCAAGCGCTTCGGCGGCGTGCACGCGGTCAAGGGCGTGAGCGTCGCGATCGCGGCCGGCTCGGTGCACGGGCTCGTCGGCGAGAACGGGGCCGGCAAGTCGACGCTGTCGAAGATGATCGGCGGCGTCCACGCGCCCGACGGCGGCGAGCTGCGCGTCGACGGGCGGCCGGTGCGGTTCGCCTCGCCGCGCGACGCGCTCGCCGAGGGCATCGCGATGATCGCCCAGGAGATCGCGCTCGTGCCCGCGCGCACGGTGCTGGAGAACGTGTTCCTGGGCCTGGAGCCGCGGCGGCTGGGCGTCGTCCGGCGCCGCGCGCTCCGCGCCCGCTTCGCCGAGCTCGACGCGCGCACCGGCTTCGGCATCCCCGCCGACGCCCGGGTCGCCGACCTGCGCACCGCCGACCAGCAGAAGGTCGAGATCCTGCGCGCGATCGCCCGCGACGCGCGCGTCATCCTGATGGACGAGCCGACCGCCGCGCTCACGATCGACGAGTCGCGGCGGCTGCTGGAGATCATCCGCCGCCTGGCCGCCGACGGGACCAGCGTCGTGCTCGTCTCCCACCACCTCGAGGAGGTCCTCGAGGTGTGCGACACCGTCACCGTCATGCGCGACGGCGCGCTCGTGCGCACCGGCCCCGCGGCCGCCGAGACGCCCGACACGCTCGTGCAGGCGATGCTCGGGCGCGACCTGGAGCTGATGGCGCCCGCCCACCGGCGCCCGAAGGACGACGCGCCCGTCGTGCTGGAGGCGCGCGGCCTGCGCCGCGAGGGCGCCCTGGACGACGTGTCGCTGCAGCTTCGCGCCGGCGAGGTCGTCGGCCTGGCCGGCCTGGTCGGCAGCGGGCGCACCGAGGTCGCCCGCGCGCTGTTCGGCGCCGACCGGCTCGACGCCGGCGAGGTGCTCGTCGGCGGGCGCGCGCTGCGCCTGCGCCATCCGCGCGACGCGATCCGCCACGGGATCGCGATGCTGCCCGAGAGCCGCAAGGACGAGGGGCTGCTGATGCTGCGGTCCGTGCGCGAGAACGCCGCGCTGACGACCGTCGGCCAGCTCGCCCGGGCCGGGATCGTCCGCCGCCGCGCCGAGCGCGCCCAGGCGCGCGCGCTGACCGAGCGCGTCGACGTGCGCGCCGCGTCGATCGAGCAGCCTGTCGTGAGCCTGTCGGGCGGAAACCAGCAGAAGGTGCTGTTCGCCAAGTGGCTGGCCCGCCGGCCCGCCGTGCTGCTGGCCGACGAGCCGACCCGCGGGGTCGACATCGGCGCCAAGCGCCAGATCCACGACCTGCTGCTCGAGCTGGCCGGCGACGGCATGGCCGTGCTGCTGATCTCGTCGGAGATCGAGGAGGTCCTGTCCCTCAGCCATCGCGTCCTCGTGATGCGCGCCGGGCGGATCGTCGAGGAGATCCCCGGCGACGTCGCCACCGAGGAGAACGTCATGCGCGCCGCCTTCGCGCCGGCGCGAACGAGCCCAGGAGCCCCATCCACATGAGCACGACCACCACCGAGCCCCCGGCCGCGGTGCCGCCCGCCTCCCGGGCCCGGCGCGGCCTGATCGTGCGCGACTACGGGATCGTCCTCTGCTTCGTCGCGCTCTTCATCGCCCTGAGCCTGTCGACGAGCACGTTCCTGACCGAGCGCAACCTGCTCAACATCCTCGACCAGTCGGCGCCGCTGGGGATCATCACCTGCGCGATCACGATCTGCATCGTCTGCGGCATCTTCGACCTGTCGACCGGCGCGGTGTACGGCCTGTCGGCGGTGGTCGCCGCGAAGGTCGCGTCGTCGACCAGCCCCGACGTCGGCGTCGCCGCCGGCGTCGCCTGCGGCCTGGGCCTGGGCATCGCCAACGCGATCGTCATCCACCTCACGCGGATCAACTCGTTCATCGGGACGCTGGCGACCGGCATCGTCTTCCGCGGCCTGGCGCTGCTGATCACCGGCGGCGCGATCGTCACCGTCACCGACTCCGGCTTCCGCACGCTGGGCCGCTCCGAGCTCCTCGGCGCGAAGTACTCGGTGTGGGTGTTCGCCGTCTTCTTCGCGATCACCGCGTTCCTGCTGGCGCGGACCGCGTTCGGGCGGTATGTCTACGCCGTGGGCGGCAACGAGGAGGCGGCGCGCCTGTCGGGCATCCGCACCGACGTGGTGCGGGGCGCCTGCTACGCGCTGTCGGGGCTGGCGGCCGGCATCGCCGGCGTGCTGGCCGCGTCGCGCACCGCCTCCGCCCAGGCCGACCTCGGCACGGGGCTGGAGCTGTCGGCGATCGCCGCCGCCGTCGTCGGCGGCACGAGCATCCTCGGCGGCGAGGGCGCCGTGTGGCGCGGCGTGCTCGGCGTCCTGACGCTGGCGATCATCGGCAACGGGTTCGACCTGCTCGGCGTCGACTCGACCTACCAGCTCCTCGTGCAGGGCGTCCTGATCCTGGGCGCGGTCGCGGCCGACCAGCTCCTGCGGCGGCGCTGAGGCGTGCTGGCCCTCGGCGCCGACGACGTGCGCGCGCTGGCCGCCCCGGCGGCGTGCGCGGCCGCGGTGCGCCGGGCCCAGGTCGAGCTGTCGGCGGGCCGCGCCGTCCAGCCGCTGCGGCTGGGGACGGCGCTGCCCGGCGGGGTCGAGCACCTCGCGATGCCGGCCGCGCTGCCGGTCGACGGGACGCTCGCGCTCAAGTCCATCGTCGTCGCGCCCGGCAATCCGGCGCGCGGGCGGCCGCGCATCGGCGGGGTCGTGCTGCTCATGGACGCCGAGACGGGCGAGGTGCGGGCGCTGCTCGACGCGGGCGCGCTCACGCTCGCGCGCACCGCGGCGGCGTCGGCCGTGGCCACCGACGCGCTGGCGCGGCCCGACGCGGCGGTCCTGGCGGTCGTGGGCACGGGACCCCAGGCGGGCGCGCACGTGGCGGCGCTGCGGGCCGTGCGGCCGATCGCCGAGGTGCGGATCGCGGGGCGCGCGGTGGAGCGGGCGCGCGCGGTGGCGCAGGCGATCGCCCGCGAGCATCCCGACCTGCCGGTGCGCCCGGTGGACGGCGCGCGGCAGGCGGTCGAGGGCGCCGACGTCGTGTGCACGGTCACGTCGGCGACGTCGCCGGTCGTGGACGACGCGTGGCTGGTCGCCGGCGCGCACGTGAACGCGGTCGGCGCGCACCACCCGACGACGCGCGAGCTGGACAGCGACACGATGGCGCGGGCGGTGGTCGTGGTCGACTCGCGCGAGGCGGCGATGGCCGAGTCCGGCGAGTGCCTCATGCCGATCGCCGAGGGCCGCTTCGGGCCCGAGCACGTGGCGACCGAGATCGGCGAGGTGCTGAGCGCGTCGCGGCCCGGACGCACGTCGGCCGGCGACCTGACCGTGTACGTGTCGCTGGGCCTGGCCGTGCAGGACCTCGCGGTCGCCGCGCTCGTGCACGAGCGCGCGCTCGCCGAGGGGCGCGGCACGATCGTCCCGCGCTGATGGGGTAGACGGGTCGGCGATGACCGATCCGCGCCTCACCGTGCTCTACGACGCCGACTGCGGCTTCTGCCGCTTCTGGGTCGCCCGGCTGCTGGACTGGGACGTGCGCCGGCGCCTGCGCCCGGTGGCGATCCAGTCCGGCGAGGGGCAGCGGCTGCTGGCCGGGATGCCGGCCGGCGAGCGGCTGCGCTCCGCGCACGTCGTCGACGCCGAGGGGCGGATCCGCTCCGGCGGGGCGGCGCTGTCGATCGTGGCCGAGCAGCTGCCCGCGGGCGCGCCGGTCGCGTGGCTGGCCGACCGCCTGCCGGGGCCGACCGAGCGCTTCTACCGGTGGGTGGCCGACCACCGCACGCCGCTCAGCCGACTCGTGCCGTCCGGGCTCAAGCGGCGGGCGAGCGCACGCATCGCACGCCGCGCCTGACCGCGCGTGCGGCAAGCTGTGTCGCCGCATGACCGAGCACGACTCCGGCATCAGCATCCCGCTGACCCCCGACGAGGAGCTGCTGTCGGCCGAGTGGCCGCGCGTCGAGTCGCTGCACACCGACGCCGAGCGGCTCGACCGGATGCGGGCCGACCTGGCGATGGGGTTCGCGGCGCTCGCCGACGTCGGCTGCGGCGTCAGCGTGTTCGGCTCCGCGCGCGTGCTGCCCGACCAGCCCGAGTACGCGGTCGGGCGCGCCGTCGGCGCCGCGCTCGGCCGCGCCGGGTTCGACGTCATCACCGGCGGCGGCCCCGGGCTCATGGAGGCCGCCAACCGCGGCGCCCGCGACGTCGGCGCGCGCTCGATCGGGCTGAACATCGAGCTGCCGTTCGAGCAGTTCGCCAACCCGTACCTCGACATCGCGCTCACGTTCCGCTACTTCTTCGCCCGCAAGGTCTGCTTCGTGCGCTACGCGCGCGGGTTCGTCGTGCTGCCGGGCGGGTTCGGGACGCTCGACGAGCTGTTCGAGGCGCTCGTGCTGATCCAGACCGACAAGATCCGCGAGTTCCCGGTCGTGCTCGTCGGGCGCGACCACTGGGAGCCGCTGGTGCGGTGGGTGGGCGACCGGCTCCTGGCGGGCGGCTACCTGGCCCGCGAGGACCTCGGGCTGGTCACGATCGCCGACGACCCCGACGAGGTCGTCGACGTGATGCGCCGCGCCGCGCGGGCGCAGGGCAGCGAGATCTGAGGTCAGTCCTCGGCGGACGGGCGGCGGCGGGCGCGCTTGACGTCGGCGCGGCGGCGCTTGGCCTCGACGCGGCGGGCGCGCGCCGCGCGGGTCGGCTTCGTCGGCCGGCGCGGGCGGCGAACGTGCAGCGCGCGGCCGATGCGCTCGGCCAGCCGCTCGAGCGCCAGCTCGCGGTTGCGCGCCTGCGAGCGCGCGTCCTGGGCGACGGCCACGACGCGCGGCCCGAAGCGGGCCAGCAGGCGCTCGCGCTGGGCGTCGGTCAGCGTGGCCGACGCCCGCACGTCGAAGACCGCCTCGACGCGCGAGGCGGTGACGTTCGCGTGCTGGCCGCCGGGTCCCGACGAGCGCGAGGTGCGCACGACGATCTCCGAGAGGGGCAGCGCCAGGTCGCGGGTGATGGGCAGCGGGTCGTCCACGGCAGGCCAGTGTGACGCGTCGCGGGCGCCTCGCGGTTGCCGCGTGCGCGTGGCGGCCCGCGTACGATCGCCGCGATGCCCCCGATCGCTGCCTGCCGGCCGATCGCCGCACCGCCCGAGGTGGCCTACGCGCTCCTCGCCGATCTCCGCACGCACTGGGCGCTGGCGGACCACTGGACCGAGGTGCGGGCGATCGGGACCGACGGCGGCACGATCCGGCTGCGCGGCCCGCTCGGCCTGCGGCGCACCGTGCGGGTGCGGGTGCGCCGGCGCGTGCCGGTGCGCGAGCTCGAGGGCATCGCCGAGCTGGGCCCCTCCACGCGCGCCGACGTGAGCTGGAGCCTCGAGCCCGACGGCGGGGGCGGGACGCTGGTCACGCTCTCGGCCCAGGTGCTGCGCGCGGGCCTCTGCGACCGCCTCCTGCTGGCCCTCGGGGCGCGCCGCTGGCTGGCCTGGCGGTTCGCCGTCACGCTCGATCGCTTGGACAACGCCGTGCGGTCGGAGGAAGAAGCGCATGAGCGCGTCAGTGCCAAATGATACGTTCCCGCCGTCGGTCCGGGGAGAGGACCCCGGCGAGAGGAATCATCGGAGGAACCGGCTGCTATGGCCACGGGAACCGTGAAGTGGTTCAGCGACGAGAAGGGGTTCGGGTTCATCACGCCCGACGAGGGTTCGCGCGACCTCTTCGTCCACCACAGCTCGATCATCGCGGACGGCTATCGCACGCTGGCCGAGGGCGCGAAGGTCTCCTATGACGAGGAGGCCGGGGAGAAGGGGCCCAAGGCGGTCAACGTGCAGAAGCTCTGACGGCTCGACCACCGGTCAACCTCCGACACATCGACGGACGCGGCGCCGGCGGGCGCGGCTGCGCGGCGCGCTAGTGCTCGGCCACGTGGGCGCCGTCCGGCTCCATCGGGAGCCCGGCGGCGTCCCAGGCCAGCATGCCGCCGGCCATCGAGTACGCCTCCACGCCGGCGGCGCGCAGCGCCTGCGCGGCCATGAGCGAGCGGCCGCCCGCGCGGCACAGGAACACGACCGGCGCGCCCGGGTCGAGCGTGCCCGCCTGCTGCGAGAGCTCGCCGAGGGGGATGTGGCGCGCGCCGGGGATCCGGCCCGCGTCCCACTCGTGCGGCTCGCGCACGTCGACGAGCGCGACCCCGTCGGCGTGCAGCTCGGCGGCGCGCTGCGCGCTGACCTCGATGTCGGATGCGGCCATGGCCGGCAGGGTAGCCGCGTCTCGTCGTGATGCTCTGGCTCGTCGACGGGATGAACGTGATCGGCTCGCGGCCGGACGGCTGGTGGCGCGATCGCGCGGCCGCGCAGCGGCGGCTGGCCGAGGCGCTCGCGGCCTGGGCGGCGCGGTCGGGCGAGGACGTCGCCGTGGTGTTCGACGGGCGCCCGCACGAGATCGACGCGCCCGGCGTCGACGTGGCGTTCGCGTCGCGCCGCGGCCCGAACGCGGCCGACGACGACATCGTCGCGCGGGTGGCCGCGAGCGCGGACCCGTCCGCGGTGCGCGTCGTCACGTCGGATCGCGATCTCGCCCGGCGCGTGGAGGAGCTGGGCGCCGAGGTGGTCGGACCGGGCGCGCTGCGCGAGCGGATGGAGCGCTAGCGGGCGACCCCTGGGCCGCCGTCCTTCCTCAGCCCCAGAAGAGGTTGTACATCCCGAAGACGCGCTCGGGCGCGAACGCCGGCGCGGGGCCGAGGCGCATGCGCATCGCCTCGTTGATGGGCTGGAAGCCCCACGCGCGCAGCGCGCGCACCGCGCCGGTGTTCGCGTCGGGCAGGCTCACGGTGAGCGGGGAGCCGGGGACGCGGCGCAGGACCGAGAGCAGCGCGACGCCGGCCTCGCGGTCGGTGGCCACGACGCTCGGGCCCAGGCCCCACGGCGAGCGCACCGCGCTGCCGGCGATCCGGCCGCCGCGCTCGACGACCAGGCCGGTCATCGCCCCGTTCATCTGCGCGAACACGGGCGAGCGGTCCTCGCCGGTGGCCGCGGCGTCGAGCGCGAGGACCGCGGCCATGTCGGCGTCGCGCAGCGGCCGCACGCCCTCGCCGGACGGCGCGCCGCGCGGCGGCGCCACGTCGCGCCACGCGTGCACGGGGCCCTCGGGCTCGAACCCCACGCGCTGGTAGACGGGCCGGCCGGCCGCGGTCGCGAACAGCAGCGTCGTCAGCGCGCCGAGCTCGTGCAGCCGCGCCACGCACGCCTCGGTCAGCGCGCGGCCGACCCCGCGCCGGCGCACGTGGGCGGCCACGCCGACCGCGCCGATCCAGCCGGTCCGGCCGAACCCGGCGATCGCCGCGCCGCCGACGATCTCGCCGTCGCGCACGGCGACGAGGACCTCACCGGTCGGCGACGCCAGCGGGTAGCGCAGGAGCTGGCCCACGTTCGCGCCCAGGCCGCTCGAGCGCAGCACGTCGACGATCGGCGTGAGCTCGGCGGGACGTGCGGAGCGGACCTCGACCGTCATCCGGCCGCGAGACTACCTCCGCGCGGATCAGACGTAGGGGTCCGACGGACGGCCCGCCGCGGGACCGCGCCGCCCGGACGTCGCCCGCGCGTAGAAGAACAGCGCGAGGACGAGCCCCAGCGCGCCGACGATCATGAGGATCAGGCCGACGGTGGAGAGCTCGACGCCCGAGACGTCGGCGGTGACCGCGAAGCGCAGGATCGCTCCGACGGCGATGAGGAAGATCGATGTGCCGATGCCCACGGCGCCGCTCTACCCCCGAGCGGCGCCGCCCAAGCCTCCGGGAACGCACGCCCGCCTCGGTAGCATCGAGTCATGCAGCTCGAGTCCGACCTGTACGCCATCCCGCCCGAGCTGCTGGAGATCCGCGACACGGTCCGCCGGATCGCGACCGAGCGGATCGCCCCTCGCGCCGCCGAGATCGACGCCACCGGCGAGTACCCGTGGGACGTGCGGCGGCTGCTGGCCGAGAACGACATCCTCGCGCTGCCGTTCTCCGAGGAGCACGGCGGCACCGGCACGGGGACGCTGATGCTGCAGATGGCCGTCGAGGAGATCGCCAAGGCGTGCGCGTCCAGCGCCCTGATCCTGATGGTGCAGGAGCTCGGCACGCTGCCGATCCAGCTCTTCGGCTCCGACGAGCTGAAGGAGCGGTACCTGCCGCGCTGCGCCTCGGGCGAGTGGTCGCCGGCGTTCGCGCTCAGCGAGCCCGAGGCCGGGTCCGACCCCGGGTCGATGCGCACCACCGCGGTCCGCGACGGCGACGAGTGGGTCATCAACGGCGCCAAGAACTGGATCACGAACGCGGGCATCGCCGACTTCTACGTCGTCTTCGCCGTCACCGACCGCGAGCAGCGGCGCATCACCGCGTTCGTCGTCGACAAGGACGCGCCCGGCCTGTCGATCGGCCGCCTCGAGCACAAGCTCGGCATCAAGGGCTCGCCCACCGGCTCCCCCGTGTTCGAGGACGTGCGCGTCCCGCACGAGAACGTCATCGGCGAGGTCGGCCGCGGGCTGCGCGTCGCGCTCGGCACGCTGACGCGGACCCGCCTCGGCGCCGCCGCCCAGGCGGTCGGGATCGCCCAGGGCGCCACCGACTACGCGGCGCGGTACGCGTCGGAGCGCGTCGCCTTCGGCGCGCCGATCAACGAGCTGCAGGCGATCCAGTTCAAGCTCGCCGACATGGAGACCGGCACCGCCGCCGCGCGCGAGCTGCTCTACAAGGCGTGCGCGCTCGCCGACCGCGATCCCGTTCCGGCCGACCTCGGCAAGTGGACGTCGATGGCGAAGCTCTTCGCGTCCGACAACGCGATGCGCGTGACGGTGGAGGCCGTGCAGGTCCTGGGCGGCTACGGGTACGTGACCGAGTACCCGGTCGAGCGGATGATGCGCGACGCGAAGATCACCCAGATCTACGAGGGCACGAACGAGATCCAGCGGGTCGTGATCGCCCGCGCGATGCGCTGACGCCATGCCCGCACTGCGCCGCATCCTCTTCGCCGCCGTGATCGCCCTGAGCGTCGGGCTGTCGGCGATCGCGATCGGTCAGGGCCTGAGTCCGTCGTTCCCGATCCGGCTGCTGGAGTCGGCCGCGATCGGCGTCGTGGCGATCGTCGTGATCGGCGCGATCATCTCGATGGTCATGGGCCGTCTGGCCGACTGGCGCGATCCGCGCACGGAGGCCGAGTTCGAGGAGGTCGTCCGCCGCTCCGAGCGCCTCGCCCGCGACGGCGTGGCCGCCGAGCCCGACGAGGTCGACTTCCTGCAACTCGACCCGCTCGACGACGAGGACTTCGAGGAGCTCGTCCGCGACGCGCTCGACGACCTGCCCGACCTGCTGCGCAACGCGCTCGAGCACGTCGCGGTCGTGATCTCCGACGACGGGCGCAAGATGCGCGCCTACGGCCTCTACCACGGCGACGGCGCGCACCGCGACGACCACCCCGACCGGATCGTGATCTACCGCGACACGCTGCGCCGCGACTTCGGCCACGACCCGGACCTGCTGCGCGAGCAGGTCGTGCGCACGGTCCGCCACGAGCTGGCCCACCACGTGGGCTTCGACGAGATGGGCGTCCAGGGGCTCGGCCTGTAAGCAGCGAGGGCGACGGACGGTGGCGGTCGACACGCACGGGCGCTGGCCCTGGGTTGCGGCGGGATCGCTCGTCCCCGCCTGGGGTCTGGTCGCCGCCCGCCGCGCCGACCTCGCCCGCGACGGCGCCTGGGTCGCCGCCCTCGCGTTCCCGCTGCTGGCCACCCACCAGACCGAGGAGTGGGTGCGCCCGGGCGGCTTCCTGGAGTTCTGCAACCAGGACCTGCTGGGCAGCGACCGGCCCACGTGGCCGCTCACCGAGCGCGTCGGCTTCCACGTCAACGTCACGCTCGGCTGGAGCACCGCGCTCGCCGCCGCGCTGCTGTGGCGGCGCACCGCGGCGCCGGCCGCGCTCGTGCTCGGCATCGAGGCGGGCAACGTCGCCATGCACGTCGGGATGGCGGTCCGCGAGCGCCGCTACAACCCGGGCGTCGCGACCGCCGCGCTCCTGTTCGCCCCGCACGTCGCGCTCGGCGCGCGCCACCTGGCGCGCTCGCGCCGGATGAGCCGCCGCTCCACCGCGCTGGCGGCCGCGGGCGCGCTCGCGCTCAGCGCCGGACTGCCGGCCGCGATGAAGGCGCGGATGCGCCGCGCGTCACGCTAGGCGACGGCGAGCCGGCGATTCTCGTCGCGGCGCCCGTCGTTGGCCGCCTCGAGCGTCAGCGCCAGGAACGCCTTCGCGGCGGGCGGCTGGCGCCGGCGGGCCCGCCACACGATCGCGACAGGCCAGGTGAGCGGGTTGGGCCCGATCGGGATGCCGACGATCGGCGGCCCCTCCTCGGCCACGATCGACTGGGGCATCATCGACACGCCGAGCCCGTGGCTCGTCAACGCCCTGACGGCCGCCATCTCGGTGCAGAAGAACGCGTTGCGCGGCGTCTTGCCGGCCTCGGCCATCGCCCACTCGAACCTGCGCCTCAGCTCGGAGCCGTCACGGTAGGCGATGAGCGTCTCGTCGGCCAGCTCGTCGAACGTGACGTGGTCGCGCTCGGCCAGCGGGTGGTCGGGCGCGACGGCGACGAGCAGCTGCTCCTGGAAGAGGACGGTGGCGGCGAACTCGTCGCCGAGGCGGTCCGGGTCGACCGACGCGAACGCCAGGTCCAGCTCGTCGGTGCGCAGCATGTCCAGCAGCCGGTCGGCCGTGTCCTCGATCATGTGGATCTCGACGCCCGGATGGCGCGCGTGGAACGTGCCGAAGACCCGTGGGAGGTGGAAGTTGCCGGTCGGCCACATGCCGCCGATCGCCACGCGCCCGCTGAGGACGCCGGTGATCTGCTGCAGCTCGGACTGCAGCCCGTCGACCTCACTCAGCACCCGGCGGGCGTAGTCGAGCACGACCTCGCCCGCCTGCGTGACCGTCACCGTGCGGCTGGTGCGGCGCAGGACCTCGACCCCGAGCTCGGCCTCCAGCCGGCGCACCTGCTGCGACAGGGCCGACTGCGCGAGATGGAGCTCCTCGGCCGCGCGGGTGAAGCTCCCGTGCCGGGCGATGGCCTCCAGGGTGCGAAGGTGCCGGAGCTCCATGGCGATCGATGATGACGGGCGGCGATCGAGAAGTCGAAGACGAGTTGACGCTGCGAACGATCAGGCAGCGTGATGGACGGGGTGGAGGGCGGTGGACGGCGGCCGCACCGGACGAGCGGGGAGGAACAGGGCCGACTGGAGGAGACCCGGGGTACCCCACTCGTCCGGTGCCGCCGCCGTCAGCCTCCTCTCAGCGCCGCGCGCAGGCGCGCGGCCGGCGCACGGCGCGCGCCCACCTCGCTCGCCGCCCGCAGCTGACGCGCCCGCGCCTGCAGCAGCGCGACGACGTCGGCCGTGGGCCGGAACGGGTCAGCGATCGCCTGACCGGTCGTCAGGGACACGGCGGCCCACAGCTCGCCGCCCACCTCGGCGACCAGCAGCTCGCCCTCGGGCGTCGCCTGCGAGTCGACCACGGCAAGCGTGGCGACGGCGTCGGCGTCCTCCGGGAAGGCGTACCTGATGGTCACGTCGGTTGCGGGGTGCTTGTGGGACATTGTTTGACTGACTTCGCGTCGAGGACCACAATGCCAGCCTGGAGGGGGTGGATCAATGTCCTACAACCTGGATTTGACTGACATCGATCGCGAGGGCGGCGCCTCGCTCACGTCGCAGCTCGTCGAGCGCTTCCGGGCCGCCATCGACAGCGGCGATCTGGCCCCCGGCGAGAAGCTGCCCACCACCCGCGCGCTGGCCCAGCAGGCGTCGATCAACCATCTCACCGCGGTGCGGGTCTACCGCCGCCTGGCCGAGCAGGGCTACGTGACCGCCGCGGTCGGGCGCGGCACGTTCGTGCGCTCGCTGCCTCCGGCCGACGGCGAGCGCGACCCCGTCGACTGGCAGTCGGCCGTCCTGCCCGAGCTGCGGCCGTCGTTCTCCAACGAGATGTTCCTGGCCAGCTACATGCTCCCGGCGGATCCGGGGATCGTGTCGCTGGCCACGGGCTCGCCCGACCCGGCGATCTACCCCTCCGCGGCGCTCGGGCGGCTGGCCGGCGAGGTCCTCGCGGACCGCGGCGGCGAGTCGCTCAGCTACCTCGATCCGGACGGGCTGCTCGAGCTGCGCGAGGAGATCGCCAAGCGCGGCCGCGACCTCGGCTTCGCGCAGACCGCCGACGAGATCCTCGTCACGTCGGGCGCGCGCCAGGCGATCGACCTCGTGTGCCGGTCGGTCGTCGCCCCCGGCGACGTCGTCGTGTGCGAGTCGCCGACGTTCATCGGCATCCTCAGCTCGCTGCAGTTCAGCGGCGCCCGCGTCATCGGCGTCCCCGTCGACGAGGAGGGGATGGACGTCGACGCGCTCGAGCGCGTCCTCGCCCGCCACGAGGTCAAGCTCGTCGCCGTCCAGTCCGGCTGCCAGAACCCGACCGGCCAGGACCTGTCGCCCGCCCGCGCCCAGCGCCTGCTGCAGCTCGCGCGCGAGCGCTCGTTCTTCGTCCTCGACGACGGCGTCTACGCGACCGTCCGCTTCGACGGCCGCCGCCGCCCGCGGCTGCGCCACGAGCTGCCCGACCACGTCATCTACGTCGACTCGCTCAGCAAGACGATCGGCGGCGGCCTGCGCATCGGCTGGGTCGCGGCCAGCGGGCCGGTGCGCCAGCGCCTGAGCTGGGTGAAGCTGCACAGCGACACGCACACGTCGAGCCTCACCCAGCACGTCGCCCACCGGTGGCTGGCCAGCGGCGAGCACGAGCGGCTGCTCGACGCGACGAACCCCGGCTACCGGGAGCGCTGCGACGCGCTGCTGGCGAGCGTCCACGAGCGGCTGGGCGACGAGGTGCGCGTGCGCCGCCCGGTCGGCGGCCACCACCTGTGGCTGACGTTCCGCCAGCCGATCGACGAGCGCGCGCTGCTGAGCGAGGCGATCCGCTGCGGCGTCACGTTCCTGCCTGGCAACGCGATGCTGGCCGAGCCGGCCGGGACGGCGGCGCTGCGCATCTCCTACGCGCGCCTGGCCCCCGACGAGCTCGACGAGGGCGTGCGCCGCCTGGCGCAGGCCGTGCGCGCCGTGCGCCACCGGGCGTCGCGGCCGGGGCTGGCCGCCCTCTCGTGAGCTCGCGCGTCGCGCGGGCCACGCTCCTGGCGGCGACGCTGTCGGGCGCGCCGTCGACCGTCCACGCGCTCGTGCGCGGCCGCTCGCCGCTGGAGGCCGCGCTGGCCGCGGGCGCGATCGTCGCGGGCGCGGACCGGCCGGCCGCCGTGCGGCTCGCCGCCGCCGTCCCGGTGCATCTCGCGCTCTCGCTCGGCTGGACGCTCGCGCTCGACCGCGTCCTGCCGGCCCGTCGCGGCGCCCCCTGGGGCGCGCTCGCCGGGCTGGGCATCGCCGCGCTGGACCTGGGGCTGATCGGCCGCCGGATCCCCGCCGTGCGCGCGCTGCCGCAGGCGCCGCAGGTCGCCGACCACGTCGCGTTCGGCGCGATCGCGGGCGCGGCGCTGCGGCCGTCCTGAGTCAGCCGCCCCCGTCCCTGGCACGGGCGCGACGCTGCAGACGGGGCTACTTCGGCGCCATCCGCAGCGCGCCGTCGAGGCGGATCACCTCGCCGTTGAGCATCGGGTTCTCGACGATGTGGCAGGCCAGCGCGGCGTACTCCGACGGGCGGCCCAGGCGCGCGGGGAAGGGGATCGACGCGCCCAGCGCCTCGCGCGCCTCCTCGGGCAGCGAGGCCAGCAGCGGGGTGTCGAACAGGCCGGGGGCGATCGTGCACACGCGGATGCCGAAGCGGGCGAGGTCGCGCGCGACCGGCAGCGTCATGCCGACGACGCCGCCCTTCGACGCCGAGTAGGCGGCCTGCCCGATCTGGCCGTCGAACGCGGCGACCGACGCCGTGTTGACGCACACGCCGCGCTCGCCGCCGGCGTCGGGCTCGTTCTCGCTCATCGCCGCCGCCGCGAGCCGCAGCGCGTTGAAGGTCCCGATCAGGTTCACCGCGATGACGCGGGTGAACGGCTCCAGCGGGTGCGGGCCGCGGCCCGACACCGTCCGCTGCGCGAAGCCGATGCCGGCGCAGTGCGCCGAGATGCGCAGGCCGCCGTCGGCCGCGGCGGCCGCGGCCACCGCCGCCTGCACCTGCTCCTCGTCCGTCACGTCGGCGGCCACGAACGCGCCGCCGATCTCGTCGGCCAGCGCCTGCCCCTGCTCCGCGTTCACGTCGGCGATCGTCACCCGGGCCCCGCGCTCGGCGAGCGCGCGGGCGGTCGCCGCTCCCAGTCCGGAGGCGCCGCCGACGACGAGCGCCCCGCTTCCCTCGATCTCCATGGCGCGGCACCCTACCGGGGCGCGTCGGCGCGCCAGGCTCGGGGTACATGCCCGGCCATGGACACCTGGGATCTGACCTCACTGGACGTGAAGCCGCACTTCCCCGAGGTGCTGCGGTCCGACGACGGCGCGGCGCGCGCGATCGTCATCAACCTCCCGGCCGGCGAGGAGCTGCAGGAGCACGAGGTGCACGAGCACGCGTGGGTCCACGTGCACTCCGGGCGGGCGCTGATCGGGCAGAACGGCGCGAGCACCGAGGCCGGCCCGGGCTTCCTGGCCCACTTCGACCCGCACGAGCGCCACGACGTGCGCGCGGTCGAGGACACCCGGCTGCTGCTCGTGCTCGCGCCCTGGCCCGGCGTGGGGCGCGACAAGGACTTCGACGCCTGACGCGCGCCGCTCAGGCGGCGCCGGCGACCGAGATCGCGAACCACTCGCGGGGGTCGGTGACGAGCGCGTCGAGGCGCAGCCCGGCCGCGGCGAGGTCCGCGGCGATCCGCTCGCGGGTGAACTTGGCGCTGATCTCGGTGCGCAGCTCCTCGCGGTGGGCGAACGCGACCTCCAGCCCCAGCGCGCCGATCGTGACGCGCTGGGGCGTGAGCGCGCGCAGGCGCATCTCCGCCCACTCGTGCACGCGGTCGAAGAACGCGACGTGCTCGAACGCGTCGAGGTCGAAGTCGGCGTCGAGCTCGCGGTTGACGACCGCCAGCACGTTGCGGTTGAACTCGGCGGTGACGCCGGCCGCGTCGTCGTAGGCGGCCTCGATCAGCGCCGGGTCCTTCACCAGGTCGGTGCCGAGCAGGAGCCGGTCGCCGGGCGCCAGCAGCCCCGCGATCGAGCGCAGGAACCGCCGCCGCGAGCCGGGCAGGAAGTTGCCGATCGTGCCGCCCAGGAACGCGACCGCGCGCCGGCCGGCGGGCGGCGGCAGGCGGTCGAGGTGGCGCTCGATGTCGCCGACGACGCCGTGGACCGCGACGCCCAGGTCGGCGAGCTCGTCGGCGGCCGCCCGCACGACGGTCTCCGACACGTCGACGGGGACGTAGCGCGCCGCCTCGCCGCCCTCCAGCAGCAGCCGCGCCTTCGTCGTCGCGCCCGAGCCCAGCTCGACGAGCTCGTCGACGCCGTCCATCAGCTCGGCGGCGCGCTCGCGCAGGATCGCCGTCTCCGTGCGCGTCGGGTAGTACTCGGGCTGGGCGCAGATCCGCTCGAACAGCTCCGAGCCGCGCGCGTCGTAGAAGTGCTTGGGCGGCAGCTCCTTGAACGGCCGCGTGAGGCCGTCGAGCACGTCGTCGGCCAGCGTGCGCTCGGCCGCGACCGCCAGGTGCACGTCGACGGCGCTCATCGCGCCGGCTCCGCGTCGACGGCGCTCATCGCGCCGGCTCCGCGTCGAGCGCCAGGCGGACCCCGGCGAAGAGCTGGCGGCGCTGCGGCAGGTCCCAGTTGCGGAACGTCGGCGAGGCGACCCGCGGGTGGGTCGCGCACGAGCCGCCGCGCAGCACGCGGTGGCGGTCGCCGAAGAACGGCTCGGAGTACTCGCGGTACGGGTGCGGGCGGAAGCCGGGGTAGCCGCCGAAGTGCGACGCGGTCCACTCCCACACCTCGCCGATCCCGCCGATCTCGCGGCCCTGGTTCCAGGTCGCCGCCCGCTCCCACTCGGCCTCGGTCGGCAGTCGCGCGCCGGCCCAGCGGGCGAAGGCGTCGGCCTCGAACCAGGAGACGTGCACGACGGGCGCGTCGGGGTCCCCGGTGCGGACCGAGCGCGGACAGTCGCCGATGTCGTACTCCTCCTTCCACTTCCACGCCTCGTGCGACCACCACGGCCGCCGCTCGTAGCCGCCGCCCTCGGTGAACGTCAGCCACGTCGCGTTCGTCACGGGGCGGCGGGCGATGCGGAACGGCGCGACCTCGACGTCGTGGCGCGGGCGCTCGTTGTCGTAGGCGAACCCCTCGGGCCCGGCGCCCATCGCGAAGGTCCCGCCGGGCACGTCGACCCACCCGTCGCCGCCCTTGACGGGCGCCGGGACGCCGACGCCGTCGGGGAGCAGCCCGCCGAGCGCCATCGCCTGCAGCATCGTCTCGGTGTGCTGCAGCTCGTGGCGCAGGACGAGCTCGTGCAGCTCGGTCACCCCGTGGCGCTCGGTGACCTCGAGCGTCCGCTCGCGCACCGCGTCGAGGTGCTCGCGCAGCTCCACGCCGCGCAGGAAGTCGAGGTCGCCGCGCACGGCGCGCGGCGTCTCGAACGCGTCGTACAGCGCCGCGAGGTCGGGGCGCAGCATCGGCAGCCCGCCGAGCCGGTGGCCGATCCACAGGTCCTCGTAGGCGGCGATGTGGCCGAGGTCCCAGGCGATCGGGCTGAGGATCGGGTCGATCACCCGCTCCAGCGTCGCGTCGTCGAGATGGGCGACGAGATCCAGCGTGCGCCGCCGCGCGGCCGCCAGCTCCGACACCATCCCCACCCGGACGTCGAGGGCGTCCCCCACACGACAACCGTACCGGACGGGTCCGCCGTCCCCGGGGGGCCGGCGGCGCCCGTCAGCGGATCGTCATGGGGCGGCGGCCTCGTCGACCACGACCTCGAGCGTGCCCCCGGCCAGCAGCGAGGCGGGGGTCGCGGGGTCGGGCCCCGCCGCCACGCGCGCCATCGCGTCGCGCTTGGCCGGGCCGTCGACGAGCAGCAGCGTCAGGCGCGCGGCGTGCAGCAGCGGCAGCGTGAACGTGACGCGGTCGGGCGGCGGCTTGGGCGAGTCGTGCACGGGCGCGACGAAGCGGTCGCGGATGTCGAGCTCCGGGTGCCCGGGGAAGAGCGAGCACGTGTGCCCGTCGGGCCCCATGCCCGCCATCGCCACGTCGAACAGCGGCACGCCGTCTGCGCCCGCGGCGACCGTGTCGAGGATCTCCTGCTCGTAGCGCGCGGCCGCCTCGTCGGCCCCGAGCTCGCCGAGCACGCGGTGGACGTTCGCCTCGGGGATCTCGATGCGGTCCAGCAGCGACCGGCGGATCATCAGGAAGTTGGCGTCCTCGTGGTCGGGCGGGACCGCCCGCTCGTCGCTGAGCCAGATGTGCACGTGACTCCAGTCGGCGACCTTGGGGGCCAGCAGCTCGTGGCAGCGCTCCGGCGTCGTGCCTCCGGCCAGGGCGAGGTGGAAGGGGCGCGCGCCGGCCGCCGCGATCAGGTCGGCGACCTCCTGGGCGGCGTGCTCGGCGACCGCCTCGGGGTCGGGCAGGCGCGTGATCCTCATGGCTTCTCCGGGTCGTGGTCTCCGGGCGCCGGGGAGAGCGTCGGCTGCCCGTCCTGCATATGCTCCTCGGCGCGGATGACGTGCATCACCGCGTTGATGAGCGCCAGGTGCGTGAACGCCTGCGGGAAGTTGCCCAGATGGCGGCCCGTGCGCGGGTCGATCTCCTCCGCGTACAGCGCCAGCGACGACGCGTAGCCGAGCAGCTTCTCGCACAGGTCGCGGGCGCGGCGGTGCTCGCCGATCTCGCTGAGCGCGGACACCAGCCAGAAGGAGCAGATCGTGAACGTGCCCTCCTCGCCGTCCATGCCGTCGTCGGTCTCTTCGGTGCGGTAGCGCAGCACGAGGTCGTCGACGGTGAGCTCGTCGGCGATCGCCAGGACCGTGGCGCGGATGCGCGGGTCGTCGGCCGGCAGGAACCGCAGCAGCGGCATGAGCAGCGCGCTGGCGTCGAGGGCGTCGGTGTCGTAGTGCTGGGTGAAGACCCCGCGCGCGTCGACGCCGCGCTCGCAGATCTCGGCGTGCAGGCGGTCGGCGGCCGCGCGCCAGCGGTCGTGCATCGCCTGGTCCTCGCGCACGAGCGCCAGGCGCGCCCCGCGGTCCATCGCCACCCAGCACATGACCTTCGAGGAGACGAAGTGCTTGGGCTCGCCGCGCACCTCCCAGATCCCGCGGTCGGGCTCGTCGCAGTGCGCGATCGCGTTCTCGACCAGCCGGCAGATGATCGGCCAGCGGCTCTCGGCCAGGTGGTCGCGCGAGCGCGTGTGCAGGAAGATCGAGTCCAGCATCGCGCCCCACACGTCGTGCTGGTTCTGGTCGAAGGCGTCGTTGCCGATCCGTACCGGGCGGGCGCCGTCGTAGCCGTGCAGGTGGTCGAGGATCTGCTCGCGCAGCTCGGTCTCGCCGCCGACGCCGTACATGACCTGGATGTCGGGGTCGCGCTCGGCGACGTCGGCGATGAAGTAGAAGAAGTCGTTGGCCTCCCAGTCGAAGCCGAGCGTGTAGAGGCCCCACAGCATGAAGGTGGAGTCGCGGATCCAGCTGAAGCGGTAGTCCCAGTTGCGCTGGCCGCCGGGGGTCTCGGGCAGCGACGAGGTGGCGGCCGCGACCATCGCGCCGGTGGGCGCGTACGTGAGGCCCTTCAGCGTCAGCGCCGACCGCTGCAGGTACGTCCGCCACGGGTGGTCGGGGAAGTCGCCGTGCGACAGCCACTCGTGCCAGAAGTCGGCGGTGTGCACGAGCCGCTCGTAGGCCTCCTCGTAGGTCTCCGGGCCGGCGTGCTCGCTGAACGCCAGCGCCACGAACGCGGTGTCGCCCGCGCGCAGCGTCGTGCGCGCCCGCACCCGCGAGCCCTCGAAGCCGAGCCGCAGGTCGGTCGTCATGCGCAGGGCGAGGTCGTGGCCGGGGAACGTCGCGACGGCCGACCCGTAGCCGGGCCCGTCGTACTCCCAGTGCGCGTGGACGCGCCCGTAGTCATAGAGCGGCTGGCAGTCGAGGTGGACCTCGACGGCACCGTTCACGCAGCGCATCGTGCGCAGCAGCACGTGGTCGGCGTCGTCGTCGGTCGGCGAGCGGCGGTGCGACCGCGACCGCTCGGTGTCGTGGTGCCACGGGCCGATCAGCAGCAGGTCGCGCACGATCAGCCAGCCCAGGCGCGTGCCCCACGTGGTCTCCAGGATCATCGTGCCCGGCAGGTAGCGGCGGTCGGCGGGCACCATCGTGTCGGCCGGGCCGAGGCGGAACGCGCCCGCGTCGCGGTCGAGGATCGCCCCGAACACCGACGGGCTGTCCATCCGCGGCAGGCACATCCACTCGACCGCCCCGCTGGGGGCGACGAGCGCGGTCGTCTCGCAGTCGCTCAGGAACGCGTACTCGGCGATCGGCGGGAACGGGCTGCCCATGGGCACCGAGCCGCTGTGGACGGGTGCGCGTCGGGGTCGGGATCGCGTCGACATGTCCTCTCTATCCCACCATGACGGCGGCGGCGTCCAGGGCCGGCCGGTAGGTCGGGTCGCGCAGCAGCGCCTGGCGGATGCCCTCGCCGAGGATGCCCGGCTCGCCGCGGGAGGCGCCCATCACGGTCCATGTGCGCTCGCCGCCGCGCCGCGTGACGCGCCGGGCGCGCAGGCCGCCGTCGCCGCGGTCCAGCGACAGCACCGTGCCGTCGCCGGTCTCGATCGTCAGGCCCTCCAGGCCGCGGACGGGCTGCTCGGGCGCGGGGCGCAGGCGCAGGCGCACCTCGCCGCGGCGGGCGCGGGCGCGGCCCTCCAGGGAGCCGTCGCGGCGCTCGGCCAGCGCGCCGGGGCGCCAGCCCAGGCGCGAGCACAGCCAGCCGAGGAACAGCACGCCGGCGACGGCCGAGTCCGGGTGGTGGCGGATCTCGACGGCGGAGATCGTCGAGAGGCGCGCCCGCTCGCTGGGCGGGGCGAACGCGGCCGCGATCCGCTCGCGCCACGGCGTGGAGCGCAGCCACGCGAGGTCGACGACGTAGACGCGCTCGGCGAGCGCGCGCGCCCGGTTGACCGCCTCCTCGAGGTCGGGCTCGTCGACGGAGTCCAGCAGCACGACCTGCGCCAGGACGAGCAGCTCGTCGATCGCGTCGGCGTGCCCGTGCGGCGCCCACAGCATCGTCGGCAGGTCGGTGACGACGAGCGGGTCGACGATCGTGGCCAGGTGCTCGACGTGCTCCTGGCCGATGTCGAGCACGACGTGCTCGTGCGCGGTGGTCATCCCGCTCTGGTGCGGCTCGGCGTCGACGAGCACGGTCGCGCGCGCGTCGATCGTCGTGCGGCGCGGCTCGATCGCCAGCAGGACGGTGCGCGACGCGTGGTAGCGGCCGACGCGCTCCAGGCGGTTCTCGATCTCCCCGCGCCACTGGCGGTCGACGATCGCGACGAGGTTCAGCACGCGCGCCGGGATCGCGCCGCAGTCCTCGCCGTGGCGGTTCTCGACGAGCAGCTCGCGCAGCGCCGCCTCGATCGCGGCGGGCGTCGTGTCGCGCTCGAACCACGTGCGGTCCGCGAGGACCGGGGCGGCCGCGCTCATATCGCCCTCCAGCGGTCGCCCGGCTCCATGATGCGCGTCGCGGTGTCGGGCCCCTGCGACCCCGCCTCGTAGGTGTCGAGCGCCGGCTCGCCGGCCGCCCACGCGTCGAGCACCGGGTCGATGATCCGCCACTGCGCCTCGACCTCGTCGTTGCGCGTGAACAGCGTCGCGTCGCCGCGCATCGCGTCGGTGATCAGCCGCTCGTAGGCCTCAGGCGACTGCGACATGAACGCGGTGCCGTAGAGGAACTCCATCTGGACCGGGCGGATCGCCATCCGCGTGCCGGGGATCTTCGCGCCCAGCGACAGCGAGACGCCCTCGTTGGGCTGCACGGTGTAGACGAGCTGGTTGGGCTGCACGCCCACCGAGCCGGCCTGCTCGAAGGCGAGGTGGGGGACGGGCTTGAGCGTGATCGCGATCTCGGTGACCTTGCGCGCCAGGCGCTTGCCGGTGCGCAGGTAGAACGGCACGCCGTTCCAGCGCCAGTTGTCGACCTCCAGGCGCAGCGCCGCGTACGTCTCGGTCTGCGAGTCCGGCGGCACGCCCTCCTCGTCGAGGTAGCCGGGCACGTCCTCGCCGCCCTCGGTGCCGGCCGTGTACTGGGCGCGCACGGTGGCATCGGGGGCCGGCGGCGAGATCGCGCGCAGCACCTTCACCTTCTCGTCGCGCACCTCGTCGGCCTGGAAGCGCACCGGCGGCTCCATGCACAGCAGGCACAGCAGCTGCAGCATGTGGTTCTGCACGAGGTCGCGCAGCGCCCCGGCCGAGTCGTAGTACCCGGCGCGGGTGCCGATGCCGACGTCCTCGGCGGCGGTGATCTCGACCCGGTCGATGTAGTTGCGGTTCCACAGCGGCTCGAACATGCCGTTGGCGAACCGGAACGCCATCACGTTCTGGACGGTCTCCTTGCCGAGGTAGTGGTCGATGCGGAAGACCTGCTGCTCCTCGAAGACCGACAGCACGCGGCGGTTGAGCTCGCGCGCCTCCGCGCCCGTGGTGCCGAACGGCTTCTCGATGATCACCCGCACCTCGGCGTCCTCGTGGCGCGACATGCCGTGCTCGCCGAGCTGCTCGACGATCACCGGGAAGAACGCCGGCGAGGTCGACAGGTAGAACGCGCGGTTGAGCGGGACGTCGTTGGCGGCGTCGAACTCGGCGAGCTGCTCGCCGAGCTTCTCGTACGTCTCGGGCTGGTCGAACGTGCCGGAGACGTAGCGGACGTTCTCCATCAGCGCGTCGAGCACCTTCGGGTCGGGCCGGCGGCGGCTGAACTGGCCGATCGCCTCGCGCGCCATCTGCCGGTAGGCGTCGTGGCTCTCGTCGCCGCGCGACACGCCGATGAGGTTGAAGCGCTCGGGCAGCGCGCCCTCGTGCGCGAGGTTGTAGAGCGCCGGCAGCAGCTTGCGCCGCGCCAGGTCGCCGGTGGCGCCGAAGATCGTCAGGGTCGTCGGGCCGACCGGGAGGCGCTCGAGGCCCTCGACCAGCGGGTTGTCGGCGGTCAGCGTCACGGCTCGATCGCGGCGGTCGTGGTGGGGCGCTCGCCGAGCTCGAGCTCCTGGCCGGCGAGCAGGGCGGCGCCGCGCACGCCGGCGCGCCGGCCCGACCGGGCGATGCGCACCTCCGTGCGGGTACCCACCCCGGGGAGGACGAACCGGCGCATGGTCTCCAGCGCCGGCTGCAGGAGCAGGTCGCCCGCCGCCGACACGCCGCCGCCGATCGCGACGACCTCGGGGTCGAACAGCAGGATCGCGTTCGCGATGCCCAGGCCCAGGTGGTGGCCGACGATCCGCAGCGCCTCCAGGCCGCGCTCGTCGCCGCGGCGGGCGGCGTCGACCGCCTCGCGCCCGTCGCGCAGCCCGCGCTCGCGGGCCAGGCGGTCCAGCGCGCGCCCGGACGCCAGCGCCTCCAGCGACCCGGGCTGCGGGAAGCGCTCGCCGCTCTCGAACCCGTCGCGGCCGCCGGCGAGCGGGTGCGCGGCGATCAGCATGTGGCCGATCTCGGGCGCGGCGCCGGTGGCGCCGCGGTACACGCGGCCGTCGATGACGATGCCCCCGCCGACGCCGGTGCCGACGGTGAACATCACGAGGCTCTGGACGATGCGCCCCGCGGCGGCGTCGGCGTGGGCCTCGGCGAGCCCGGCGACCGACGCGTCGTTGTCGACGAACACTGGCACGCCCAGGCGCTCGCGCAGCGCCTCGCGCAGCGGCACGTCCTGCAGCGGGATGTTCACCGAGGAGCGCACCTTGCCCGCCGCCCAGTCGATGACCGAGGGCACGCCGACGCCGACCGCGTCGATCGGCTCGTCGCCCTGGGCGCGGCGGATGCCCTCGACGAGCTGGTCGAGCAGCGCCGCGGTCGAGTCCAGGCGGGTGGGCTCGATGTGCGGCTCCGACAGCTCGCCGCCGCTGAGGACCGCGACGGACACCTTGGTGCCGCCGACGTCGACGCCGATGAGTCGCTGCCCCACGGCCGACGTGTGTATCACAGCGCCGCCGCCACTCGGTAGCGCAGCAAGAGGGCGCCCTGGCACTCGTAGGCGTCGACCGGCTCGACGGCCACGTCGCCGTCCAGCGGGCCGTGCACGGCGGTGAGGGCGCCGGTGCCGCCGACGATCTGCGGCGCGAGGACCAGCTCGAGCTCGTCGACGAGCCCGGCGCGCAGCAGCGCCGCGTTGAGCGTCGCGCCGCCCTCGCACAGGATCGAGCGCAGCCCGCGGGCGCGCAGGTCGGCCACCGCCGCCGCCACGAGGTCGTCGCCGGCCTGCTCGAGCACGACGATCTCCACGTGCGCGACCACCTCGGGCGGGCACGTGAGCGGCACGCCGCTGTAGACGATCACCTGCGCGTCGCGCTGCGCGAACAGCGGGACCTCCCAGGGCACGTCGCCGCGGCGGGTCACGGTCGCGCCGACCGGGCCGTCGGCGAGCCCGGCGGCGCGGCGCATCGCCCGGCGGCGCTCGTCGCGCAGCCACGCCCCGTAGCTCTCGGCGCGCATCGTCGCCGTGCCGACGAGGATCGCGTCCGCGTGCGCGCGCAGCGCGTGGAAGAGCTCGCGGTCGCCCTGCCCGCCCCGCAGCCCGCGGCTGCGCCCGGCCACCGTCGTGTGGCCGTCGAGCGACGTGACCATGTTCAGCAGCAGCACCTCGCGCCCGGCCAGGTGCGCGGCGGCCTGGGCCGGGGTGACCGAGCCCGGCTTGGGAAGGAGGCGGCGCAGCAGCAGGGGCTCGGTCATCCGCCCGCCACGGTAGACGGTCGGTCGCCCGGTCCAGGTGCGCGGGCGCGCGCGAGGCGGCAGGATGCGGGCATGACCGACGAACCGCTGGAGGGGCTGGCGGCCGCCGACGCGCTCCTCGGGCGCCCGGTGCCGCTGCCGGCCGCGCCGCTGCCGCTGGCGCGCTGGACCGAGGTGCGGGCGGTCGGGCCGGAGGGCGTCGAGATCGAGTGGAACCTCGACGACTCGCGCGCGGGCGCGCCCGGGCGCCTGGCCCTGTACGTCGGCCTCGACCCGGCGCCGGAGCGCGACTGGCCGTCCGACCACGAGCCGCGCGAGGTGCCCGTCGGCGACGTCACCGGCCGCTGGCGCGAGGCCGAGCTGCTCGAGGCCCAGCCGTCGCTGCGCCCGGCCGTGGAGCTGACCTGGACCGCGCACGGCCTGTTCCTGCGACTCACCGCCCAGGGGCCGTGGCCGCCGGCGCGACTGCTCGAGATCGCGGCGTCCGTGCGCCCGGCATAGAGTCCGCGCTGCCATGACCGACACGACGCAGTCCCAGCACCCCGACCGCAACCTCGCCCTCGAGCTCGTGCGGGTCACCGAGGCCGGCGCGCTCGCCGCCTCCCGACTCGTGGGACGCGGTGACAAGGAGGCCGCCGACCAGGCCGCCGTCGACGCGATGCGCCACATGCTGCGCTCCGTCCACATGGACGGGGTGGTGGTCATCGGCGAAGGGGAGAAGGACGAGGCGCCGATGCTCTACAACGGCGAGCACATCGGCAACGGGGAGCCGCCCGCCGTCGACATCGCCGTCGACCCGCTCGAGGGCACGACGCTGACCGCCAAGGGCATGCCCAGCGCGTTGAGCGTGATCGCGCTGGCCGACCGCGGCTCGATGTTCGACCCGGGCCCGTGCGTGTACATGGAGAAGCTCGCCGGCGGCCCCGACGTCGCCGACCTGCTCGACCTCGACGTCGGCATCGCGGACGTGATCGGCCGCGTGGCCGAGCGGCGCGGCAAGTCGCCCGGCGACGTGATGGTCGTGGTGCTCGACCGCCCCCGCCACGAGGAGGGCATCAAGGCCATCCGCGACGCGGGCGCGCGCGTGCGCCTGATCTCCGACGGCGACGTGTCGGCGGCGCTGCTGGCCGTCAGCGAGCGCTCGCCGGTCGACCTGCTGTGGGGCGTCGGCGGCACGCCGGAGGGGGTCATCTCGGCGGCGGCGATCAAGTGCCTGGGCGGCCAGCTCGTCGGGCGCCTGTGGCCGCGCGACGACGAGGAGCGCCGGGCGGCGCTCGACGCCGGCTACGACCTCGAGCGCCAGCTGCGCGTCGACGACCTCGTCGCCTCCGAGGACTGCTTCTTCTCGGCGACCGGCGTCACCGACGGCGACGTGCTCCAGGGCGTGCGCTTCGGGGCCGGGCACGCGACGACCGAGTCGCTGGTCATGCGCTCGCGGTCGGGCACCGTGCGCCGCATCAAGGCGACGCACGACCGCAGCAAGCTGCGGTCGATGGCGGGAGTCCGCTTCGGTTGACTCGCCCTGGGGGCTCGTCCCTCAGCGGACTCCTCAGCGAGTGTTCGCCCTGGGGGCGAAACTCGCGGGTCCACTCAGTCCGATCCGCTGAAGCGCCCCACGCGCGACTCGGCCAGGTCGAGCCGCGCGAGGGAGCGCAGGAACGCGTGCGTGATGATCACGTGGATGCGCGACTGCGTGTTCTCGTACAGCCGGCGGCTGAGCCCGAACGCGATCGCCGGGAAGAAGTTGGCGACCTCGACCTCGACGTGGATGCGCCCGGGCGCGCGGCGCTCCACGGTGATCTGCAGGTGGCCGTCGTTCTCGCCCCGGCGCGCGACGAGCAGGCCCCGCTCGATCGGCCAGCGCACGACGCCGCGCTCGTCGCCCAGCTCGTAGTCGGGCGCGCGGAACGTCAGCAGCGACAGGGCCGGCAGCCCGAACAGGCAGATGTCGCGGCCGTCGGGCCGGTAGTGCACCTGGATCACGCCGAGCGAGATGCGCGTCAAAAACCGCCAGTACGTGCGCGCGAGGCGCTCGAGGTTCTCGGCCGACCACAGCGTGACCATCGCGCTCTCGGGCAGGTCGACGTCGGCGGACTGCACCGAGCGGACCGCGCCGTCGGCGTCGGTCGTCGTGTGCTCCTCGGGCGAGCGGATCGTCGTGCGCGCCACCGCGCCGCGCGTGTTCAGCAGCCGCCGCGCGTTGGCGAACAGCAGCAGCCCGAGGGCCGCGAGCACCCCAGCGGCGATCCGCAGGCGGCGGCGCATCAGATCGGCTCCACCGGGACGACGGTCCCGGCGGGCAGGTCGCCGTCGCCGGCCTCGACGATCGCCAGGCCGGCGGCCCCGATCATCGAGCTGAGCACGTGCGAGCCCTGCGGCCCGGTGGGCGTGGCGCGCAGCGTCCCGCCGGCGTCCGTCTCCAGCGCGACGCGGACGGCCTCGTCGCGCTCGGGCTGACGCGCGACCGGCTCGGTGAGCACGGCGGACCGGCGCTCGATGTCGAACGGCGCGCGCTGCAGCGCGCGCAGCGCGGGGCGGGCGAACAGCAGGAACGTGACCATGCTCGACACCGGGTTGCCCGGCAGGCCGAAGACGAGCACCCGGTCGCGGATCCCGAACCACGTCGGCTTGCCCGGCCGCAGCGCGACGCGCCAGAAGCGCTGCTCGACGCCGAGCGCCTCCAGCGCGGCCTTCACGTGGTCGTGGGGGCCGACCGAGACGCCGCCGGAGATCAGCACCAGGTCGGCGTCGGCGAGCGCGGCGTCCAGCGCGTCCTCGGTGTCCTCGAGCGTGTCGGCTGCGCCGGTGACGGTGAACACCTCCGCGCCCTGCTGCATCGCCAGCGCGGCGAGCGTCGTCGCGTTCGTGTTGTGGATCTGGCCCGGCCCGAGCGGCTCGCCGGGGTCGACGAGCTCGTCGCCGGTCGCCACGACCGCGACGCGCGGCGGGCGCGCGCAGCGGACCTCGGCGCGGCCGGCGCCGACCGCGACGCCCAGCTCGGCGGGGCCGAGCACCGCGCCCGCCCGCAGGACGACCTCGCCGGCGCGCACGTCCTCGCCGGCGCGGCGGACGTTGCGCCCGGGCGGGACGTCCTCGTGCAGCGTGACGCGCTCGCCGTCCTCGCTGGCCAGCTCGACCTGCAGGACCGCGTCGGCGCCCTCGGGCAGCATCGCGCCGGTCGAGATGCGCATCGCCTCGCCGGGGCCCAGCGGGCGGTCGGCGGGCCGGCCGGCGCGCGACTCGCCGACGATCGGCAGCGTGGTCCCCGCGGGCGTGTGCGGTCGCTCGGCGCGCAGCGCGAAGCCGTCCATCGCCGAGCTGTCGAACGGCGCGACGTCGTGCGCGGCGGCGACGTCCTCGGCGAGCACCCGGCCGAGCGCGGCCTCGATCGGGACGGGCTCGCCGTCGAGCGGCGCGACGGCGGCGCGCACCAGCTCACGGGCCTGGGCGATCGACAGGAGCCTCGACACCGCGCGAAGCGTAGACGCGCCGCCCGGTGGACGCGGCGCCACCGGCACGTGCCGTCCTGGCGCGCTGGTATCCAAGGGGCCGTGGCCGACGCCCGACAGCGAGGCCGGGCGCGCCCGGTCGCCGACGCGCCCGTCGCCGCGCTCATCGCGGGCGCCGACGACGTCGCGCGCGACTGGCTGCTGGCGCTGCTCGGCGACGGCACGCTGGCCGCCGCGGCGAGCGTGCCGGTCGCCGACCTCGCGCGCGAGGGCCCGGGGCTGTGCGCGGCGATCGCCCGCGCCCTCGCCGACGACGCCGCGCTCGACCGCCTCGCCCGCGGGGACCTGAGCGCGGTCGCGCGGCGCGCCGGGGCGATCGCGGGCGCGCGCGACGCGGCCGCGGCCGTCACCGCCGTCGACGCGCTGCGGGCCGCCGTGTGGGCCGCCGCCCTCGACGAGCTGCGCCGCCCCGACCCGCGCCTGGTCGCCGACCTCGCCGACCGGCTGGCCGCCGTCGCCGCCGTCGTCACCGCGGCCGCCGTCGCCGGGCTCACCGAGACGGCCGCCGCCGCGACGCCCGCCCCGCCGCCGCCGCCCGAGCCGGCCCCGGCGCCCGAGCCCGCGCGCTGGGACCCCGACGGC
>Ga0180221_1000151_pt1 | contig 94316 bp, 91 predicted proteins | sample eDN5th37CKraftMG_FD_151339 | JGI IMG/M metagenome (GOLD analysis project Ga0180221, IMG submission 151339) | Enriched Miracle-Growth compost microbial communities from Emeryville, California, USA - eDNA 5th pass 37_C Kraft MG (version 2) (version 2) ... | reverse complement strand
CGTCATCGCGGTGCGCGCCAGGCGGTTGCCGTTGGCGAACAGCGCCTGCGCCAGCTCCAGCAGCGCGGGCGGCGTGGCGGGCTCGGCGCGCATGCGCTCCAGCGAGGCCTGCGCGTTGCCGCGGGCGGTGCGCGCGGCGGTGCGCATCTCGCGGTGCGCGGCGCGGCGGCCCGGGTGGGCCAGCGCGGCGAGGTAGTCGGCGTAGGCGTCGAGCATGTCGGCCAGCGCGGCGCGCGCGCGGCCGCGCTCCCAGGTGGGCCACAGCAGGTAGGCCAGCAGCGCCATGCCGCTGCCCAGCGCGGTGTTGATCACGCGGTCCGTCACCGCGGCGCCGGGGGCCACGCCCTCGAAGGAGAGCAGGATCACCACCGTGCCGGTCAGCGCCGCCACCGCCACGCCGTAGTGCGCGGTGGCCAGGTAGCGGAAGCCCATGCACAGCACCGCCATCAGCGCCAGGTGGGCCCAGGGCTCGTCCGGCGCCACGTGCAGCAGGGCGGTGGTGAGCACCAGGCCGAGCACGGTGCCGACCACGCGCAGCAGGCCGAAGTTGAAGGTGGCGGCGAAGTCCGGGCGCAGCACGATCGCCACCGTCATCGGCAGCCAGTAGCCGTGCGGCAGGTGCAGCGCGCGCGAGATCCACAGCGCGGCGCTCAGGCACAGCGCGCTGCGCACCGCGTGGCGGAACGCCACCGAGCGCGGGGTGAGGCTGGCGCGCAGGGTGTCCAGCGCGGAGCCGCCGCGCAGCGCCGCCGGCAGCGAGAGCTCCACCGCCGCGGCGCGCTGTTCGCCGCGGCTGCCGGCCCAGTTGGCGTTGCGCACGGCGGCGGCGAGCTGGCCGGACAGCGCGTGGATGTGCGGGCCCAGCCCGTCGCCGTCGCTTTCCCCGTCGCGCAGCAGCGCGTTCTCGCTGGCCTGCAGGGTCTGCAGGGCGCGCTCGGCTTGCAGGGGCGGATCGCCGGCGTCCAGCGCGTCGCCGATCGCCGCCAGCACGCGCGCGGCGTCGGCGCGGAACATCGCGTGGATGGTGGCGCTGGCGCGCAGCTCGGCCATCGCGGTGAGCTCCAGGCGGATGCGCTCGGCCAGCTCCAGCAGCACGCCGAAGGCCTCCATCGCGCGGCCGTGCGCGTGGTGGCGGCCGAGCAGGGTGTGCTGCAGCGCGTTCATCGCCTCGGACAGCGCCGGCGCGTCGGCGTCGTCGTGCGCCTGCTGGCGCGCCAGCGCGGCCAGCCCGCGGTAGACCGCGGCGAGCGCGAGCCGCTCCGGGCGGTAGCGCTGCAGCGGCCAGGCGGCGACCGAGAACGCCATCAGCAGCAGGCCGCCGGCGAAGATCAGCGCCGAGGCGCCGAGCGCGCCGCCCAGCGAATGGATCGGGCTGGCCGCGGTGACCACCAGCAGGATCATGCTGGTCATGCCCAGCCGCGCGATGTCGGTGCCGAACACCACCAGCAGGCCGCCGAGGAAGCCGCAGGCGGCGGTGGCCACCAGCATCGGCAGCAGCTGGTCGCCGATCAGGAAGCCGAGCAGGGCGGAGAAGCCGGCGGCCAGCGAGGCCAGCGCCAGCTGCCACACGCGCTGGCGGTAGGGCCCCGGCTGGTCGGAGAACATGGTGTCCAGCGCGCCGGCGCCGACGCCCAGGCCGATCGCCGTGTGGCCGGTGGCCAGGCCGGCGGCCAGCGGCAGGATCACCGCCGCGGTATTGCGCAGCACCACCGGCAGCGGCACGTCGGGCCGCTTGGTCTTGATGAGGCTTTCCAGAACGTTCGCGCGCAGCGAGTAGCCGTTGGCCGGCATGTCCCGTCATCCGTGCTGGGTCGAGGGTCCGGCGATTCTGCACCAGCGCGGCTGTCGCGTGGCCGAATGCAAGGGCGCGGGCGCGCCCGCGGACGCGAAGGCGCGGGGCGCGTCACCCTGCGGCGTCGTTCCCGCGCAAGCGGGAATCCATTTTTGCCCTTGCCACCCCGGAAGATGGATTCCCGCTTGCGCGGGAATGACAGCCGGGTCTGGGAGTGGCCGGGTTTGCGGCGGGCGTCCCCCGGAACCGTTCTGCCGGGTCCGGCCCCGTTCGCGCTGACGCCCCGCCCTGGCCGCGCGGGGGCGATACGGCCGCAAGACCGCGGCCTCAGGCGCGGCCGGCGAACTCGCCGGTGAGGGTGTTCACCCACACCTTGTCGTCGTTGCTGATGTACTCGGGCACCTGGATCTCGATGCCGGTATTGAGCCGGGCCGGCTTGGTGCGCTTGGTGGCGCTGGCGCCCTTCAGCTCCGGCGCGGTGTCCACCACGGTCAGCGCCACGCTGGTGGGCACCTGCAGGCCGACCGGGGCGTCGTCGATCAGCTGCACGTAGTAGCCCTCCAGCCCCTCGACGATGTAGCCGGCATTGTCGCCGACCAGCTCGGGGCCGAGTGGGTACTGCGTGTAGTCCTCCGCGTCCATGAACACGTAGGTGTCGCCGTCCATGTAGGAGAAGTGGGCGGCGCGGCGCACCAGGTCCATCTCCCTCAGGTCGTCGTCGGCGCGCAGGCTGAGATCGTACTTGCGCCCGCCGGGGATGGAATAGAGCGTGAAGCGGAAGGTGACGTTGCCGCCGCGCGCGGTGGGCGCGCTGCGCTCGATGTCGCGCACCTGGTAGACGGTGCCCTCGTGCTCGACCACGTTGCCTTTCTTGATGTCGGAAGCTTTCATGGGGGAAGGGAATCGGGAATGGGGAAAATAGGGAACAGGAAGAGCGGGAAGGGCGAGGGAACCGGAAGGGCGAGGGAACGGCCTTTGGCGATTCCCGATTCCCTATTCCCGCCTCACTTGGACTGCAGCCGCACCGCGCCATCCAGCCGGATGGTCTCGCCGTTGACGTAGCGGTTGCCGAGGATGAAGGCCACCGTCCGCGCGAACTCCTCCGGCTTGCCCAGCCGCGAGGGGAACGGGATCGAGGCGGCCAGCGACTCCTGCACCTGCGGCGGCATGCCGTCCACCATCGGGGTCCAGAAGATCCCCGGCGCGATGGTCGCCACGCGGATGCCGAAGCGCGCCAGCTCGCGCGCCATCGGCAGCGTCATGCCGACCACGCCGCCCTTGGAGGCCGAGTACGCGGCCTGGCCGATCTGGCCCTCGTAGGCGGCCACGCTGGCGGTGTTGACGATCACGCCGCGCTCGCCGTCCTCGCCGGGCTCGTTGTGCTGCATCAGCGCGGCGCCGGCCTTGGCCACGTTGAAGCTGCCGACCAGGTTCACCATCACCGTGGCCTGGAACTGCGACAGCGCCATCGGCCCCTCCTTGCCCAGCACGCGGCCGGCGCCGAGGATGCCGGCGCAGTTGACCACCACGTTGAGCCCGCCCATCGCCTCGCGCGCGGCGGCCACGTTGGCGGCCACGCCGTCCTCGCTGGTGACGTCGGTGCGGTGGAAGCGCGCGGCCGCGCCCAGCGCCTGCGCGGCGGCCTGGCCCTTTTCCTCGTTGACGTCGAACAGCGCCACCCGCCCGCCGTGGGCGACGATGTGCTGCGCCACCGCATGGCCGAGGCCCGAGGCGCCGCCGGTGACGACGGCCTTGACTTGGTCGAGCTGCATGGAATCCCTCTCCGGCGTGCCGAAAACCGCCATGGTATCCCAGCGCCGTTCCGCCGGGCCACGGCATCGCCGGCTGAACGCCGGCCGCGCGCGGCGCGGCCCGTTCATGTTCCTTTGGGCGGGGCGGAGGCAACGTGCCTGCGCAGGCGCCGCGGCGGCCGGCGGGATGTTCCCCCCGGGCCCGGCATCGCAGCCTCGCAAAGGAGCGGACCATGAAGAAGCAGTTGGGCATCGTTGCGCTGTGCGCCGCCATGCTGGCGTCGAGCCCGGCGCTGCTGGCGCAGCCGTACGACCAGGACCACGATCATGACCATTACGGCCATGACCGCGATCATGATCACGACCACGACCGTCATCCGCCGTACAACGGCATGCACGACCGCGGCCGCCACGAGGGCTGGTACCGCCGCGGCGGCCGGCTGCCGCCGGAGTACCGGGGGCCGCACTACGTCGTGACCGACTGGCGCCACGCGCACCTGCGCGAGCCGCCGCGCGGCTACGAGTGGGTGCGCAGCGACAACGGCGACTTCCTGCTGGTGGCGGTCGCCACCGGCATCATCACCGACATCCTGCTCAACCAGTGATGGCGTCCGTCGGCTCCGGCTCGCGCCGGAGCCGACGGGCAGGAGTCCGGGCGCATCATCGCGGCCGGAAGGCCGCTCCCACAGGGTTGCGACAAGCTTGGTGGGAGCGGCCTTTCGGCCGCGAAATCGTTGCGGCAGTACGGCCTTCAAGCCGCCCAGGCTCAGAGGCGCCCGCGCTCCCCGAGCATCCGCAGGAACGCCTCCTCCCCGGCCAGCGCCGGAAACGGCACCACGGCCACGGGCGGCACGGCCGGCGGCATCAGCTCGCGCTGCCACACGCCCACGTCCCACCAGCGGCCCAGCTTGTAGCCGGCCTTGCGCCACACGCCCGCGGGCGCGAAGCCCATCGCCTCGTGCAGCGCCACGCTGGGCTCGCCGGGCAGGGTGATCACGCCCACGGCCTGGTGGATGCCCTGCAGGCGCATCGCCTCCAGCAGCGCGCCGTAGAGCCGGCGCGCGATGCCGCGGCGCTGCGCGCGCGGGTCCACGTAGATCGAGGTCTCGGCGATCCAGTCGTAGGCGGCGCGCTCGCGGAAGCGGCTGGCGTAGGCGTAGGCGAGCACCTCGCCGGCCTCGTCCCACACCAGCCAGGGATAGTGCGCCAGCCGCGCGGCGATGCGTTCGCGCATCGCCGCCGCGCCCGGCAGCCCGGTCTCGAAGGTGGCCGCGCCGGCCTCGACGTGCGGCGCGTAGATGGCATGGATCGCACCGGCGTCCTCCGGGCGGGCGATGCGGATCATGCGAGGCGCTTCTCCATGCAGATGCTGCGGGGGCTGGCGTGGTGCTCGCCGAACGGCGGGCAGCGGCGGTAGCCGGCGCGCTCGTACAGCTCCAGCGCCTCGGCCTGCGCGGTGCCGGTCTCCAGCCGCACCAGCCGGCCGCCGTGGCGCCGGACGTGGTCTTCCATCGCGTCCAGCAGCTGGCGGCCCAGGCCCAGGCCGCGGCAGGCCGGCAGCACGTACATGCGCTTGATCTCGACGTAGTCGCCCTCGTCCACGCAGGCGCCGCAGGCCACCGGCCGGCCGTCCACGCGGGCGGTGATCACGCTGACGTTCGCGCGCCGCAGCGCCTCCAGCGCGACCGGCTGGAGCGTGCCGGCGGGATGGAGCCGGGCGAGGTAGCCGTCCAGCTCGCGCAGCAGCGGCAGCACGTCGGGAGCGCCGGGGTCGTCCACGGCGAAGGTCAGGCGGGGCGCGGGTTTCATTGCTTCCGGTATTTCCAGTTGCGCTGCTTGCCCTCGGCCAGCCATTCCGGCGTGGTGGCCAGGCGCTTCTGGCGGGTGGGTTCGGTCCTGGCCTCGCCGATCCACTCGACGTACTCGCGCCGCATGCCGGGCGTGAACGCCTCCCAGGTCATGCGCGCGGCCGCGTGCTGGCGCCGAGCGAGCGCGGCGGCGAGGTCCTGCGGCACCGCCGGCGGCGGCTTGGGCGCGGCCGGGCGTTTCGCCTTGGTCGCGGCCTCGCCGCGCGCGGCGGCCTTGCGCACCAGCGCGACGAGCGTCGCCTGCGGCGGCAGGTCGTCCAGGGAGGCGAGCCGGCCGGGCGTTCCGGCCTCGTCCGCGTCGCCGCCATCCTGCCAGAAGCCGAAGCTGCAGTGCTGCTTGAACGCGGCGAGGCGGCACGGCGGCCGGCCCCGGTACTCGAAGAACGGCATGCGCCACTTGATGGTCTCGGTCGCATCCGGGCAGGCGGCGTGGACCGCCGCGCGCGGCCGTTCCAGGATCGGCCGCGCGAACGGCGCGGCCTGGGCGATGTAGGCGTCGACGCGGGGATCGTGACCGTTCATGGAGGTTGCAGGATACCTCACCGGGGCGGCGTTCCCGCCCGGGCAGGGACGGCGGGCGCCGGCTCCTTCCGCGTGGCCGGGCTCACAGCTCGCGGATGAAGAAGCGGTCGCAGCCGAAATGCCCGGTGCCGCCCATCGGCGCGCACAGCGGGGTGAAGCCGCTGCGGCGGTACAGCGCCTGCGCCGCGTGCATGCCGGCGAGCGTCTCCAGGTAGCAGCGGCGGAAGCCGTGCGCGCGGGCCGCGTCCAGGCAGCGCCGCATCATCGCCGCGCCGGCGCCGATGCCGCGCGCCCCGGGCAGGAAGTACATCTTGCGCAGCTCGCACACGTCCGCCCCGCCGCCCTCCAGCGGGGCGATGCCGGCGCCGCCGACCACCGCGCCGCCGCGCTCGACCACGAAATAGCTGCAGCGCGGGCGCGCGTAGGCCTCGTACATGCGGTCCACCTCGGCGTCGTGGATGGCGAAGCCGGGGCCGTCGGCACCGAACTCGGGCATCACCGCGCGGATGACCGCCGCCACCGCGGCGTCGTCGCGCGGCTCGATCGGGCGGATCAGGAACGCCTCGCTCACGGCGCGCCCGCCGGCGCGCGGTACACCGCGCCGTCCTTCATCACGAACACCGGGTGGGCGAGGTCGCCGATGTGCGTGCTGGGATCGCCCGCGAAGGCGGCCAGGTCCGCGCGCAGGCCCGGCGCGATGCGGCCGAAGCCGTCCTGGCGCAGGATGCGCGCGGCGACGTCGGTGGCCGCGTGCAGCGCCTGCGCCGGCGTCATGCCGTCGGCCACCATCGCCGCCGGCTCGCGCCAGTTCTCGCCGTGCGCGAACACGCCCACGTCGCTGCCGTTGCCGATGGTGACGCCGGCCTTCAGCGCGGTGCGGAAGGCGCGCGCGGCCTCCTGCATGCGCGCGGTGGGCGCGTCGCGGCCGGGCACGTAGTGGTTGAAGTACTGCTCGGTGGCCTCGACCGCGGTGAGCGTGGGCTCGTAGGCGACGCCCTTCTGCTTCATCAGGCGGAAGGTGGCCTCGCTGGCGCCGTAGCCGTGCTCGACGCTGTCCACGCCGGCCTCCACCGCCATGCGCACGCCCGCGTCGCTGGCCGCGTGCACCGCGATCGGGCGGCCGAGCAGGTGCGCGGTCTCCACCAGCGCCTTCAGCTCGGCGGGCGTGAAGGTGGGCGCGGTGCCGCCGCCGGGGCCGACGCGGTAGTCGCCGTAGATCTTGATCCAGTCCGCGCCGCGCGCGGCCTGCTCGCGCACCGCGGCCATCGCCTGGTCGACGCCGCTCACCTCCTGCGCGCCGCCGGGCAGGCTGAGGTCGGGGCGGAAGCCGCGCGGGCCGGGGCCGTAGCTGGCGGTGGCGACGATCGCGCGGGTGGCCACGAACATGCGCGGGCCGGGGATCAGCCCTTCCTCGATCGCGCGCTTGACCGACACGTCGGCGAAGCCGGCGCCCTCGGTGCCGAGGTCGCGCTCGGCGGTGAAGCCGGCCAGCAGGGTGGCCTTGGCGTGCGCGGCGGCTTCCAGCGTGCGGTAGTCCTGCGGCTCGGTGAGCACCTGGTCGTTCCACAGCGTCTCGCTGTACGGGTGCAGGAACAGGTGCGAGTGCAGGTCGACGAGGCCGGGCGTGAGGGTGGCGCCGGGCAACTCGACGCGCCGCGCATTGGCGGGCGCGCGGATGCCGTCGCGCGGGCCGACCGCGGCGATCGCGCCGTCGTGCACCAGCACCGCCCAGCCGGCGTGCGCGGCGTCGCCGTCGGCGGTCCAGACGCGGTCGGGGAGCAGCAGCCAGTCGCCCTTGGGCGTGGGTGCGGGCGACGCGGCGTGGGCGAGCATCGCGCACAGCGGGGCGGCGCAGGCCAGCGCGTATCGGTGCCATGCTTTCATGCTCGTTCCCGTCTCTTCGGCTGCGTGGAAATAACCAGCATCGTCATTCCGGCGAAAGCCGGAATCCAGTGAAATGCGTCGTGCGCAGCGCTCGAAACAGGTTTTGCGTGCTTCGCACGGTTCACTTGACTGGATGACTCGCCGCGCTCGCCCCTTCGGGGCCGTCCGCTTCGCAGGCGTTCGTCGCGCTGCGCGCTCGTCCGGCCTTTGCCGGAATGACGAGCATAAGCGCGCCGGCACGGACCGGGCCATCCGCGAAGCCGGCCTGCGAAAGTCACGCCGCCGTGCGCGCCCGCGTCACCCGGCTGGCGGTCTCCTTGTGCAGCTGCGCGGCCAGCCAGGCGCCGGTGGCGACGAGCAGGTCCAGGTCCACGCCGGTGTGCAGGCCCATGCCGTGCAGCATGTACACCACGTCCTCGCTGGCGACGTTGCCGGTGGCGCCCTTGGCGTAGGGACAGCCGCCGGTGCCGGAGACGGCGCTGTCGACCACGCGCACGCCTTCCTCCAGGCAGGCCAGGATGTTGGCCAGCGCCTGCCCGTAGGTGTCGTGGAAGTGCACCGCCAGCGTGGCCATCGGCACTTCCTGCGCCACCGCGCGCAGCATCGCGCGCGCCTTGGCCGGCGTGCCCACGCCGATGGTGTCGCCCAGCGAGACCTCGTGGCAGCCCAGCTCGTGCAGGCGCCTGGCCACGCGCACCACGTCGCCCACCGGCACCTCGCCCTGGTAGGGGCAGCCGAGCACGGTGGAGACGTAGCCGCGCACCGCCACGCCGTCGGCCCTGGCGCGTTCCAGCACCGGCACGAAGCGCTCGATGGACTCGTCGATGGAGGCGTTGACGTTCCTGCGGTTGAACGCCTCGCTGGCGGCGGTGAACACCGCCACCTCGGCGGCGCCGACCGCGCGCGCGCGCTCGTAGCCCTGCAGGTTGGGCACCAGCACCGGGTAGCTCACGCCGGGCACCTTGCGGATGCCGCGGTAGACCTCGGCCGCGTCGGCGAGCTGCGGCACCCATTTGGGGCTGACGAAGCTGGTCGCCTCGATGGTCTCGAGGCCGGTGGCGGAGAGCCGGTCGATCAGCGCGATCTTCACCTCGGCCGGGAGCGGGGCCCGCTCGTTCTGCAGGCCGTCGCGCGGGCCGACCTCGACGATGCGGACGTGGTCGCTGGAAGCGTTCATGGCCCCCAAGCATAGCCGCCCGCGCCTCGGCGCGCTCAGAGCCTGTTCCGACCTACCGTCGACCCGGCTATTCCCTCTCGGTCATTCCTGCGAAAGCAGGAGGCGCTTTTCAACAGCCGAAGGGCTGGTCATCCGGTGACGTTCCCTCGAAAGTCAGCGACGCTGGATCCCGGCTTTCGCCGGGATGACGTTCCATGGGGGGATACTTGGAGATCGTGAACAGGCGCTCAGGCCGGATGGATGTAGCGCCCCAGCAGGGTCCGCTCGCTGGCCAGCGCCTCGCAGCGGGCGTCCAGCTCGGCGCAGGCCGCGGCGTTGAGGCGCATGAAGCGCTCGTAGGCGGTGAGGCTTTCCCAGTACTCGATGCCGAGGTAGGCGCCACCGCCCTGCGCGTCGCGCAGCAGGCGCGCGCCCTTGAAGGCCGGGTCGCGCCGGAACAGCGCGGCCCAGTCGCCGTCGTCGTTGTAGTGCCGCAGGAACGAGGCCTGGTGTTCCTCGGCGACCCGGTACCGCCGGATGATCACGTACATGGCGATGCCTCGCATGGATCCGGGGGCGGAGTATGGTCCCGCGCGGATGGCGGTGGCGTGACGCCGCTGCGGCGCGCCGGTCAGCCGGCGAAGCGCACCAGCACCGCGTCGGCCTCGACGAAGTCGCCCTGCGCGGCGCCCACGCTCTCGATGGTGCCGGCGCGCGGCGCCTTCAGCGCCAGCTCCATCTTCATCGCCTCCATCACCAGCAGCTCCTGACCCTCGGCCACGGCATCGCCGGGCTGGATCCTCACCAGCACGATGCGGCCGGGCATCGGCGCGACCACCTGGTTGCCGCCGGCGGCGTCCTTCGACGCCCAGGCGAAGGCGGCAGCCCGCTCCAAGCTCCAGCGCCGGCCGTCGGCGTCGTGCAGCAGCACGCGGTGCGCGTCCGCGCGCGCGGGCAGGCGCAGCGCCTGCCCGTCGAAGCGGGCGCACAGCGCCTCGCCGTCCAGCCGCGCGCCGCGCACCTCGCAGGCGGACTCGCCGTGGCGCAGCCGGTAGTCGCCGCCATGGCCGTGCGCCTCGATCTCGTGGCGCGCCCCGCCCAGCGCCAGCGCGACCACGCGCCGGCCGGCCCCATCCACCTGCCAGGCATCGGCCAGCGCCCAGGGCGAGTGCGGGTCGGCGGCCTCGGCGCGCGCGCCCGCCTCCTCGTGCAGCAGCGCCGCCGTCGCCGCCGCGAACAGCACGCGGTGGGGCGGCACGGCCTCGCCGGCGAGGAACTCCTCCAGGTGGCGGTCCAGGTAGCCGGTGTCGATGCGGCCCTCGACCACTGCCGGATGGCGCGCCAGCCGCTCGAGGAAGGCGACGTTGGATTTCGGGCCCGCGATCTCGCACTGCGCCAGCGCCGCGCGCAGGCGCTGCAAGGCCAGCGCGCGGTCCGCGTCCCATACGACCAGCTTGGCGATCATCGGGTCGTAGAAAATTGTCACGGTGTCGCCCTCGACCACGCCCCCGTCGATGCGCACGTGCGCCGACGGCGCCGGCAGCCGCAGCACCTTCAGACGGCCCGAGCCCGGCAGGAAGTTCTGCTCCGGGTCCTCCGCGTACAGCCGCACCTCGATCGCGTGGCCGCGCGCCTGCACGTCCCGCTGCGCCAGCGGCAGCGGCTCGCCCGCCGCCACGCGCAGCTGCCACTCCACCAGGTCCAGCCCCAGCGTCATCTCCGTGACCGGGTGCTCCACCTGCAGGCGCGTGTTCATTTCCATGAAGAAGAACGCCCCGTCCGGCGCCACGATGAACTCCACCGTGCCGGCGCCCACGTAGTCGACCGCACGGGCCGCCGCCACCGCCGCCTCGCCCATCGCGGCGCGCCGCGCGGCGTCGAGGAAGGGCGAGGGCGTCTCCTCCAGCACCTTCTGGTAGCGCCGCTGCGCCGAGCACTCGCGCTCGTTGAGGTGGATCACCTGCCCGTGCATGTCGCCGAACACCTGGAACTCGATGTGGCGCGGGTGCTCCACGTAGCGTTCCAGGATCACCCGCGCATCGCCGAAGGAGGACTGCGCCTCGCGCTGCGCGGCGGCCAGCGCGGCGGCGAATTCCTCCTCGCGGCGCACGATGCGCATGCCCTTGCCGCCGCCGCCGGCGGCCGCCTTGATCATCAGCGGGAAGCCCGTGCGCCGCGCCTGCTCGGCCAGGTGCGCCGGCCGCTGGTCCTCGCCGTGGTAGCCCGGCACCAGCGGCACTCCGTGCCGCGCCATCAGCGCCTTGGCCGCCGCCTTGGAGCCCATCGCCTCGATGCTTTCCGGGCGCGGGCCGATGAAGGCGATGCCCGCCCCGGCGCAGGCGCGCGCGAAGGCGGCGTTCTCGGACAGGAAGCCGTAGCCCGGATGGATCGCCTGCGCGCCGCTCTGCCTGGCCACTTCGAGGATGGCCTCGGCGCGCAGGTAGGAATCGGCCGGTCGCGGGCCGCCGATCGGCCACGCCTCGTCCGCCAGCCGCACGTGCTGCGCGTCGCGGTCGGCCTCCGAGTACACCGCGATGGTGCGGATGCCGAGCCGGCGGCAGCTGCGGATCACCCGGCAGGCGATCTCGCCGCGGTTGGCGATCAGGATGCGGTCGAACATGCGGGATCCTTGCGGCCGTTGGTCGGGGCAGCCGGCAACGCTAGCAGATCGCCGGGAGCGGGCCGATGCGCGGCGCAGCATGGCGGGCGGTGGCGAAGGGCCGCGATGCCCGTGCCGCGCGTGCCTAGGGCGCGGCCGCCGCCCACGCCGGCGCGCGCCGGGCGAGGAAGGCGCCCAAGCCCTCCTGGCCTTCGGGCGAGACGCGCAGGCGCGCGATCAGCGCGGCGTTGTCGCGGTCGATGCGCTCGGCGGCGGCCTCGTCCAGGCCGGCCATGCCCAGCGCCAGCCGCTTGGCCTCGACCTGCGCCAGCGGGCCGGCCTTGGCCAGCAGTGCCAGCGTCGCCTGCACGGCTTCGTCCAGCGCCTCCGGCGCGACCACCCGGTGCAGCAGGCCGATGCGCTGCGCCTCGGTGGCGTCGAGGATCTCGCCGGTGAGAAACAGCCGCCGCGCCTGGCGCAGCCCGATGGCGGCCACCACGTAGGGCGAGATCACCGCCGGCACCAGGCCGAGCTTCACCTCGGTGAGGCCGAACTTCGCGCCTTCGACGCCGATGGCGAGGTCGCAGCAGGCGAGCAGCCCCACGCCGCCGCCGTAGGCCGCGCCGTTGACCCGGGCGAGGGTGGGCTTGGGGCAGAACTGCAGGCTGCGCATCAGCCGCGCCAGGCGCAGCGAGTCGGCCAGGTTGTCCGCCTCGCCGGCGGCGGCCATGCCGCGCATCCAGTTCAGGTCCGCGCCGGCGGAAAAGCTGGCGCCGCGGCCGGTGAGCACCAGCGCGCGCACCGCCGGGTCGCGGCCGGCGTCCTCGATGGCGGCGGTCAGCTCGGCGATCAGCGCGTCGTCGAAGGCGTTGTGCACCTCGGGGCGGGCCAGGGCGAGTTCGCGCACGCCGGCGCGGTCGGTGATCTGCACGGCGGGCATCGGCGGCTCCTTGCGGGGAAAGGCTCGCATCTTAGAGCGTTGCCGGTGCCCGCTTCGCGCCGGTCTGCGGCAGCGCGGCCGGCCGTTCCCACTGCGGCCGCGAAAGAGGCCGTGCGAGCCCGCCGCGGACGGGCGACCGGCGGCTCCCGGCCGAGGCCCGCGCCCTGCAGCGTCTGCGAAATGGGCGTACAATGCGAACCATTCTTATTTGAGTGGTTGCCGTGCGTCTGTCCGAGCTGCCCAAGGGTGCCAGTGCCGTGGTGGAACGAGTGGAAGATGCCCATGCCGACGATGCGATCGCGCAGCGCCTGCGCGACCTGGGCTTCGTCGCCGGCGAGCCGGTGCGGCTGGTCGCGCGCGGGCCGCTGGGCGCCGACCCGCTGCTGATCCAGATCGGCTCCACCCGCTTCGCCCTGCGTCGCGCCGAGGCGGCGCGCGTGCGCGTGCGCGCGCCGGAGGCGGCATGAGCGCCGGCACGCTGCGCATCGCCCTGGTCGGCAACCCCAACTGCGGCAAGACCGCGCTGTTCAACCAGCTCACCGGCGGCCGGCAGAAGGTGGCCAACTATGCCGGCGTCACCGTGGAGCGCAAGGAGGGCCGCTTCACCGCGCCGTCCGGCCGCGTGCTGCAACTGCTCGACCTGCCCGGCACCTACAGCTTCGACGCCGCCAGCCCGGACGAGCGGATCACCCGCGACGTGCTGGAGGGCAACTACCCCGGCGAGGCGCCGCCCGACCTGATCGTCTGCGTGGCCGACGCCACCAACCTGCGCCTGCACCTGCGCTTCGTGCTGGAGGTGCAGCGGCTGGGCCGGCCGGTGGTGCTGGCGCTCAACATGATGGACGCGGCGCGCCGCCGCGGCATCGCCATCGACGTGCCGGAGCTCTCGCGCCGGCTCGGACTGCCGGTGGTGGAGACGGTGGCGGTCCGGCGCGAAGGCGTGCGCTCGCTGGTCGCACAGGTGGACGGCGAGATCCCCGTCGCCGCCCCGGCGCAGCCGGACGACGCGGCCGCGCGCGCCGACCTGCACGCGCAGGTGCGCGAGCTGCTCGCCGCCACCGTGCGCATGCCGCGCGCCACCGACGCGCGCGACGACGCGCTCGACCGCTGGGCGCTGCACCCGGTATGCGGGCTGGCGATCCTGGCGGCGGTGATGTTCCTGGTGTTCCAGGCGGTGTACTCGGTGGGCAAGCCGATGACCGACGCCATCGCCGACGGCTTCGACTGGCTGGGCGCGCAGGTCGCCGCATGGATGCCCGCCGGCCCGCTGCAGAGCCTGGTCACCGACGGCATCTTCGGCGGCCTGGGCACGGTGCTCGGCTTCCTGCCCGAGATCCTCGTGCTGTTCTTCTTTATCCTGGTGCTGGAAGAGTCCGGCTACCTGCCGCGCGCGGCGTTCCTGCTCGACCGCCTGATGGTGGCGGTGGGCCTGACCGGGCGCTCGTTCATCCCGCTGCTGTCCAGCTTCGCCTGCGCCATCCCCGGGATCATGGGCACGCGCAGCATCACCGACCCGCGCGACCGCCTGGCCACCATCCTGGTGGCGCCGCTGATGACCTGCTCGGCGCGGCTGCCGGTGTACGCGCTGCTGATCGGCGCGTTCATCCCGACCCGGCGCGTGCTGGGCGTGTTCAACCTGCAGGGCGTAGTGCTGTTCGCGCTGTACGCGGCCGGCATCCTCGGCGCGATGGCGGTGGGCTTCGTGATGAAGCGCATCCGGCGCGACCGCAGCGAGCACGCGCTGCTGATGGAGCTGCCCTCCTACCGCCTGCCCAAGCCGCGCGACGTGGCGATCGGGCTGTGGGAGCGCGGCATGGTCTTCCTCAAGCGCCTGACCGGGGTGATCCTGGCGTTGACCGTGCTGATGTGGTTCATCTCCACCTTCCCCTCGCCGCCGGCCGGCGCGAGCGGACCGGCCATCGAATACAGCATCGCCGGCTACATGGGCCGGGCGCTGCAGCACATCTTCGCGCCGCTGGGCTTCAACTGGCAGATCAGCCTGTCGCTGATCCCGGCCTTCGCCGCGCGCGAGACCGCGGTGGCCGCGCTGGCCACCGTGTATGCGGTGGGCGGCGACGCCGGCGCGGGCGGGCTGAGCCACGCGCTGGCCGCCAACTTCCCGCTGGCCAGCGCGCTGTCGCTGCTGGTGTGGTTCGCCTTCGCGCCGCAGTGCATGTCCACGCTGGCGGTGATCCGCCGCGAGACCGCATCCTGGCGCAACGTGGCGATCTCCTTCGGCTACATGTTCGCGCTGGCCTACGCGGCCTCGTTCGTCACCTATCAGATCGCGTGGCGGCTCGCATGAGTGCCGGACTGTTGACCCAATACCTGGTGATCGCACTGCTGGTGCTGGGCAGCGCGCTCTATACCTTCCGCAAGCTGGCGCCGCAGCTGACCACCCGCTGGCAGGCCGCCGCCTCGGCCTCGCTCGACAAGCCCTGGCGGGCGCCCTGGGCCAGGCGTCTGGGCCGCCGCCTGCAGCCAAAGAGCGCCACCGGCAACTGCGGCGACGGCTGCGGCACCTGCGGCAGCTGCGGTCCCACGCCGCCCGCTTCGGCGCGCGGGAATGCGCAGCCGCTGGAGTTCCGCCCGCGCTCCAAATAGCGGACCGCGGCGGCGGTTATGGACAGCCATGCCAGGGCCGGCGCCGGAGGCTGACGAAGCGCCCGGCACGGGCCGGCCTTCCGGAAGGCGAACGGTAGGGTAGGCGAGGCTTCGCGTGTTGTAATGCGGATGGATGTGGCGCACGCGCGCTTCCGGATGGTGCAACCCACGATTTTAAAAAGGGATTTTCGTGAAAAGAAATTGACATGCGCTGCGCCGGGACGGCACATTGAAAGCTCCGGAGCGAACGACGGCGAGGTCGCGGGCGTGTCAAGGTCCTGCACGGAGTGGATGGAGGCGGAACCGTTGCCATCGGGCGACGCGAACGTGGACAGCTTCGTGCGCGAGAACCAGGCGGAGCTTCTCAACTTCTTCCGCCATCGCCTGACGCAGTCGCAGGACGCCGCCGACCTGGCGCAGGAAACCTGGAGCCGGTTGATGCGCTACCGGCAGGACCAGCCGCCGGCTTCGTTGCGCAGCCTGCTGTTCACCATCGCGCGCAACGTGCTGAAGAACCACTGGCGCTGGAGTTCGCTGCATCAGATCGAGCAGCCCACCGATTTCAGCGCGCTGGACGTGGCCTACGAGCAGCCCGGCGTGGAGCGGCGCTGGCAAGCGCGGCGCTATCTGGAAATGCTGGAAGCGACGGTCGCCGCCATGCCGGACAAGCGCCGCACGGTATTTCTGCTCAGTCGCATCGAAGGCCTGAGCAATGCCGAAGTGGCCCAGCGCTGCGGCATTTCGGTGAAGATGGTCGAGAAGCATCTCGCCAAGGCGATCGTCCAGTGTCGCGCGCAGGTAGGGGAGTTCGACCCTTGAGTGTTGGCAACGGCATGGACTCCACCGATGACGCTATCCGCGGTGAAGCCGCCGGCTGGTTCGCCAGGCGCCGCGATAGCAGCCTCACCCGCCGCGAGGAAGCGGCCTTCGAGGCATGGCGCGGCCGCAGCGAGACGCATGCGCGCGCCTACGCCGAGACCGAGCGCGCCTGGGAGCAATGGAAGCAACTGCGGGACTCGCCGCGCGTGCGCGAGATGACCGCGGCAGCGATGAGGGCCACCGCACCCCGGCCGCGGCGGGCGACCGTCCGGCGCTGGCGGCCATGGCTGGCGGCGGCGGGCCTGGCGGCGATCGTCGTGCTGGGCGGCATCGGCTTGCTGCCGCTGGTGACGCGCGTGCCGCCCGCGGTGTACAGCACCGGCCTCGGCGAACAGCGAACCGTGCAGCTGGCCGATGGCAGCCGCATCGTCCTCAACACTCAGACCACGTTGCAGGTGTACTACGACCGCCGGCAGCGCGCGGTCACGCTGCAGCACGGCGAGGCGATGTTCGATGTCGTGCACGATGCCGGGCATCCCTTCATCGTCACCACTGCCGCGGGCAGCGTCACCGATATCGGCACGCAGTTTGAGGTCCGCGACGAAGACGGCACGGCTACCGTCACCCTGCTGCAGGGGCGGGTGGAAATCGCGGCGCGGGACGAGCGCAGGCAACTGGCGCCGGGCGAACAGGCCCGTTACGGCGCCAGCGCCGCCGGCATCCGCGTGCGCCGGATAGATCCCGGCACCGTCACCGGCTGGATGCATGGCCGGCTGGATTTCAGCGGCCTGCCGCTGGCCGAGGCCGTGGCCGAGGCCAACCGCTATTCCGCGGTCAAGCTGCGCTTGGGCGATCCGCGGCTGGCAGGACTGCCCGTCGGCGGCAGTTTCCGTGCCGGCGACAACGTGGGCATCGCCGCCGCCCTTTCCGCCGTGTTTCCGGTGCGGGTGACTTCCAGCGATGCGCGCGAGATCGTGTTGATGCCGCGCTGAAACATCTCGTTCGAGTGCGGGTAGGGTTGCGCGCCGTTCGGTTGTTACCCCCTATGCAGGCGCCGCTTCGGCGCTCATCGGCTCACAGGGGGAGCACATGAATACAGCAGACCAGCGATCTTGTCGGAAAATGGTCCGGAACGCCCTGTGCGCGGCGTTGTGCGCGGCGCTGTGCGCCACGGTACCCGTCGCGCGGGCGCAGACGGCCGCCGCGACCGAATCGCTCCGCCAGTACGATATCGCCGCAGGCCCGCTGTCCACCGCGCTCAGCGCGTGGGGCGCCCAAAGCGACAGGCAACTGGTTTTCGCGCCCGATCTGGTCGCCGGCAAGCGGAGCGGCGGCCTCTCGGGACGCTATGGCGCCGAACAGGCCTTGACGAAGCTGCTCGCCGGGACCGGGCTCGCCTGGGAGCGGATCAACGGGCAGACTTTCGCCTTGAAGCAGTCGCCGCAGCGGCGGCCGCCGGCGGCCGCCGATCAGAAGCAGTTACCGAAACCCGCGACGTCCTCAGCCGAGGCTACCCAGAAAATCACACAGTTGAGCGTCGTCGGGGTCACGGGGACGCGCATCCGGGGTGGAACCGTTGCCTCCCCCGTCGTCACCATCGGCGCCGCGCAGATCCGGGCGGAAGGTTTTTCCGACCTGGGCGAGGTGATTCGCAGCGTGCCGCAGAACTTCTCGGGCGGACAGAATCCGGGAGTGGCCGCCGGGGCCACGCTGGGGTCCGGGGGATTCGCCAACCAGAACCTGACCGGCGGTTCGAGCCTTGACTTGCGGGGTCTGGGTCCGGACGCCTCGCTTACCCTGCTCAACGGACGGCGGATGTCTTATGGCGGATATGTGCAGGCGGTCGACATCAGCGCCATCCCGGTCGAGGCGGTGGACCGGATCGACATAGTTCCGGACGGCGCCTCGGCGATCTATGGATCCGATGCGGTGGGCGGGGTCGGCAACGTCATTCTCAAGCGCGACTTCGATGGCGTGACGCTGGGGACACGCTACGGCGGCGCCACCGAAGGCGGGCTCATCACCCGTGATTATACGGCGACCGCAGGCACTCACTGGCAGGGGGGCGGCCTGATCGCCACATACAAGGACGAGAGCACCGATCCCATCTACGCAGATCAACGGCGCTATACCGAGCAAATCCTCGCGCCGACGACCATCTATCCCGGCAGCGATTTGAAGAGCGGCCTGGTGAGCCTTCACCAGGACCTCGGGGAGATCGCCGAACTGCGGCTGGACGCGCTCAGGACAAAGCGAAATCAGAACTACAACTACTACTACGACACCAGTGTGAATTCCTACCACCGGCTCGAGCCCAAGACGTCAACGACCTTGGTGTCGCCCGGCATCGACTTCTATCTGCCGGACGATTGGACGCTGTCCGTAGACGCCACCTGGGGCAAGGACGACCTGAACAACCTGGATCTGGGAGTGGTCGTCTCCAGCGGAAACGCCTCGCCCAGCATCCACCAGTGCCTGTGCAACAAATCGCAGTCCTACGAAGCGAGCGCCGAGGGGCCTCTGGTCTCCTTGCCGAGTGGTGATATCCGGCTGGCCGTCGGCGCCGGCTATCGGCACAACGCGTTCGAGTTTTTCAACTATCTCACCGGCAAGTCCAGCATCGACGCGGGCGAGAGCAGCCGGTTCGCCTATGCGGAGCTGAGCGTGCCGCTGGTCGATGCCGCCGCCAACGTCGCTGGCGTCCACCGGCTGGAACTGACCGCCGCGTTGCGCCACGAGGACTACGACAGCTTCGGCAGCGTCACCACGCCCAAGCTCGGTCTGATCTACGGACCGAGCGCGGACTTTACGTTCAAGGCGACCTGGGGGAAGTCCTTCAAGGCGCCCACGCTTTATCAGATGTATTCCGCAAGCTTCGCGCAGCTCGTACCCGTCAGCTATGTCGGCGGCACCGGCTATGGCGGCGCGGCAACGGCGCTGATTCAAGGTGGCGGAAACCGCGACCTGGATGCAGAGCGTGCCCGGACGTGGACGACCTCGGTGGCTTTCCATCCCGAAGCGGTTCCAGGATTGGACGCCGAGCTGACCTGGTTCCATATCGACTACGCCGATCGCGTCGTGCAGCCGATCACCAATACCGCGCAGGCGCTGGCCGATCCGAACTACGCGCCGTTCATCGATTACTCGCCGACGGCGGCCGAGCTGGATGAAGTCCTGGCGACGGCCCAGGCTTTCTACAACTCGACGGGCGCTCCCTATGTCCCCGGCAGCGTGGCCGCGATCATACGCTTCGGTTATACGAACGTGGCGGAGCAGAAGATCCACGGCCTCGACCTGTCCGGATCGTACGGAGCCGATGTGGGCGCCGGGCACCTGTCCGTCCGCGGCTCGGCTTCCTGGCTCAGCAGCACGCAGAAGACCAGTCCCGCCGAAGCCGCGTTCGACGTGTCGGGCACCCTGTTCAATCCCGCCAAGCTAAGCGGTCGGCTGGGTGCGGTATGGGGGAGTCGAGGCGGCCTCTCCCTGTCGGTGTTCGGCAATTACAGGAGCGGCGTGACCAATACGGTGGACCACAGGAAGACGGCGTCTTTCACTACGTTCGACACGACGCTGGGATATGCGCTGAGTCAACGCAGGGGCCTGCTTTCCGGGGTGGAGCTGTCCGTTTCGGCGCAGAACCTGCTCGATCGCCGTCCGCCGCTGTATACGCCCATCACCTGGATAGACGTTCCGTACGATTCGACCAACTACTCGGCGATCGGTCGATTCCTGAGCGTGTCCGTCTCCAAGCACTTTTAGAGGAGGCGGCGATGGGTTCCCTTGATCGCAAGCGCTACGTCCGCGAGCGGGTCGGCCGGTTCGCCGTGTGGGCTCAGGCGCGACTTCTGGAATGCGTCCTGGGCGCGGCGCTCATCGTCCACGCCGCGCCCTCGCATGCGGAGGCCCTGTCTCCGCGCCGGCTCGTCGAGGTGGCCGACCTCGGCGCGCCTGTGATCTCGCCCGACGGAACCCGCGTCGCGTTCCGTCTCGAGCAGGCATCCATAGAGCGAAATCGCTACGACTGCTTCTGGTACGTCCAATCGCTGGACGGAACGTCGCCGCCGCTACGGGTCGCCGATGGCGGCACGGTACTGCGCAACTCCGCGGGCGAGCCGCTTGCGGCGTCCGTCACGTGGTCCCCCGATGGTCGATGGATCTACTTCATCGCATCCTCGCAGGACCGGGTAGAGGTCTGGCGCGCCGCGGCGGACGGCTCGGGTGCCGCGGCGGTCACGCACGATGCTGCGGATGTGCGCGAGTTTTCCCTGGAGCAGAACGGACGGGTCCTGAAGTACCGCGTCGGGGCGACCCGCGAGCAGGTGCTCGGGGCAGAGCTGGACGAGTACGACCGCGGCATCCACGTCGACGACTCGGTGCCCATCGGGCAAGGCCTGTTTCGTTCCGGCAGCGACGGCGGACGACTTGCGACGCAACGGCTGGGCACATGGTTCGATCGCGTTCCGCTGTTGGCGGATGCGCCGAGCCATTGGAAGGCGGTCGACGTCGCGTCCGGGGAGACGCGTGACCTGGCGCCATCCGAGATTCCGCCGGCGCCACCGGCAGCCCCCGCACTTTCCGGAGCGTTCGCGCAGGCCTGGGAGCCGGAGAAAGATCCCGCCGGCAGACGCGTCGCGCTGTTGACCCGCGTGGGTGACGGGACCGGGCTTCTGGAGAAGCCGGACGTGCAGCTTTCGGTGCTTGCCGATATCCAGGGCCACGCACAGGCGGTATGCACCTCGGCGCCATGCACCGGCAAGGAGATCACCAGCGTGCAGTGGCGGCCCGGCAGCGATGAAGTGCTGTATACGGTGACCGACCCGGCGGAAGGATTGGCGCAGTCGATCTTCGGCTGGAATACCCGGACCGGGGACGTACGCGAAATCGCCCGTTCGCGCGGCCTGCTCAACGGGGGCCGGAACCGGTCCAGCACCTGCGGCCTGTCGTCCGAGGTGCTGGTGTGTGTCGCCGCGGACGCCGGCCGGCCGCCCAGGCTGGTGAAGATCGCCTTGCGGACGGGCGCGCAGCAGCTCCTGTTCGACCCGAATGCCGCGCTCGCGCAGGACATGGCCCGGGCCATGCCGGTGCAGCTGCTCCGTTGGCGGGACGCGCAGGGGCGCCAGTTCACCGGCCAGTTCTACCCGGCCCGCCGGTCCGGCAAAGGCCCCGCACCCCTGTTCATTACCTACTATCTATGCCCGGGATTCGTGCGCGGCGGGGTCGGCGACGAGTGGCCGCTGGTGTCGCTTGCCGAACACGGGATAGCCGCGTTGTGCATCAATCAGGCCCCCTATCGCCTGGATGCCGCCGAGCGCTACGGAGCCGGCCTCTCGGCCATCGAAAGCGTCGTGCAACGGCTCGTTGCGGAGGGAAAAGTCGATCGCGGCCGCGTGGGGATGGGAGGGCTCAGCTTCGGCACCGAATTGACGCTCTGGACGATGACGCATTCGGATCTGCTGGCCGCCGCCTCGATCAGCTCTCCCGGGATTTCGCGGCAGTACTACCTGATCGGAAGCATGCGAGGCGCAGCGTTCTTCTCGGGCTTGCGCGAGTTCTGGCAGGCCGGCGCGCCGGACGAGACGCCGGAGCGGTGGCGGCAGCTCTCGCCGGACCTGAACCTCGACAAGCTCCATATCCCCATGCTGATGCAGTTGCCGGAGCAGGAGTACATGTACACGCTCGACTTCGCCGTTCCCTTGATACGCGAAGGTCTTGCGGATCTCTATGTGTTCCCGAACGAGCCTCATCAGAAGTTCCAGCCCAGGCACAAGCTTGCGGCGTACGAGAGGAATCTCGACTGGTTTCTCTTCTGGCTCATGGATCACGAGGACCCGGACCCCGCCAAGGCGGCGCAGTATGCCCACTGGAGATCGATGAAGATGCGCGCCGCCAGGAGCGCGGGGCGATAGTGCGCTCCGGCGCGCCGCCTTGCTGGCGGACGGTCCGGTCTGCGACAGCGCCGGTGGCGACCGCCGCGGCTTACATGCGGAACACGCCGTAGCGCTGCGGCTCGATGGGCGCGTTGAGCGAGGCGGAGATCGCCAGCCCCAGCACGCGGCGGGTGTCGGCCGGGTCGATGACGCCGTCGTCCCACAGCCGTGCGCTGGCGTAGTAGGGATGGCCCTGGCGCTCGTACTGTTCGCGGATGGGGGCCTTGAAGGCTTCCTCGTCCTCGGCGCTCCAGGTACCGCCGGCGGCCTCGATGCCGTCGCGGCGGACGGTGGCGAGCACGCTGGCGGCCTGCTCGCCGCCCATCACGCTGATGCGCGCGTTGGGCCACATCCACAGGAAACGGGCGCCGTAGGCGCGGCCGCACATGGCGTAGTTGCCGGCGCCGAAGCTGCCGCCGATGACGACGGTGAACTTGGGCACGTGCGAGCAGGCCACGGCGGTGACCATCTTGGCGCCGTCCTTGGCGATGCCGGCGTTCTCGTACTTCTTGCCGACCATGAAGCCGGTGATGTTCTGCAGGAACACCAGCGGCACGTTGCGCTGGTTGCACAGCTCGATGAAGTGGGCGCCCTTGAGGGCGGACTCGGCGAACAGGATGCCGTTGTTGGCGACGATGCCGACCGGGTAGCCGTGGATGTGGGCGAAGCCGGTGACCAGGGTCTTGCCGTAGCGGGCCTTGAACTCGTGCAGTTCCGAGCCGTCGACGATGCGCGCGATCACCTCGCGCACGTCGAACGGGCGGCGCGTGTCCTGCGGGATCACGCCGTAGAGTTCCTGCGCCGGGTAGAGCGGCTCGCGCGGTTCGCGCACGGCCAGCGGCATCGCCTTCTTGCGGTTGAGGCTGGCGACGATGTCGCGCGCGATGGCGAGGGCGTGGGCGTCGTTCTCGGCGTAGTGGTCGGCGACGCCGGAGACGGACGTATGGACGTCCGCGCCGCCGAGCGCCTCGGCGTCGACCACCTCGCCGGTGGCGGCCTTCACCAGGGGCGGCCCGCCGAGGAAGATGGTGCCCTGTCCGCGCACGATGACGGTCTCGTCGCTCATGGCCGGGACGTAGGCGCCGCCGGCGGTGCACGAACCCATCACCACCGCGATCTGGGGGATGCCCAGGGCGGACATGCGCGCCTGGTTGTAGAAGATGCGGCCGAAGTGTTCCTTGTCGGGGAACACCTCGTCCTGCAGCGGCAGGAAGGCGCCGCCGGAGTCGACCAGGTAGAGGCAGGACAGGCGGTTCTCCAGGGCCACTTCCTGGGCGCGCAGGTGCTTCTTGACGGTCATCGGGAAGTAGGTGCCGCCCTTGACGGTGGCGTCGTTGGCGACCACCACGACTTCGGTGCCGCTGACCCGGCCGATGCCGGCGATGAGGCCGGCGGCCGGCGCGGCATCGTCGTACATGCCGTGCGCGGCCAGCGGGGACAGCTCGAGGAAGGGCGAGCCGGGGTCGAGCAGGGCGCGGACGCGCTCGCGCGGGGGCAGCTTGCCGCGCGCGACGTGCTTCTCGCGGGCCCTGGCGCCGCCGCCCTCGGCCGCCCTGGCCAGTTCCCGGTGCAAGTCCTCCACGGCGGCGCGCAGCTGCGCGTGGTTGGCCTGGAACTCGGGCGAACGGGCATCGATCTGCGAGGCGATCACGCTCATGGACGGGCGGCCGTGCAAGGGAAACCGGGATGATAGCGGTGGGCCGTCGGGGCCCCAAACGCACCGCCGCAAAGTCGCATTCCGCCGCCGGGACGCCCCGGCGGATCGGGCAGCGACGGTGCCGCGTGCTTCCGGGTGCCGTTTCGGCGGGCCATAAAAAAACCGGCCGCCTGGGGCGGCCGGTTTTTCGTCTTTCCAGGAGCGCGAAGGGGATCAGTGACCCTTCATCGCGTCCTTGGCCTTGTCGGCAGCGTCCTTGGCCTGGCCGGCGGCATCCTTGGCGGCGTCGGCCGACTTGGACGCCTGGTCGGCGGCGTTGGCCGCAGCGTCCTTGGCCTGCGACGTGGCATCGCTGGCGCTGGAACCGGCCGCCGGGGCGGCGGCGGAAGCGGCGGAGGCAGCCTGCTGCGCCTGGTCGGCGGCCTGGCCGGCCGCGTTGGCGGCGGCGGTGGCCTGCTCGGCGGCCGGAGCGGCGGCCGAGGTCGCGGCAGCAGCCTGCTGCGCCTGCTCAGCGGCCTGCTGAGCCTGGTCAGCCGACTTCTGGGCGTCCTGCGCGGAATCCTGCGCGCCGTTGCTGCAAGCCGCCAGCAGCGCGACAAGCGCAGAGGCGAGTAGGGTACGCGTGAACTTCATGGTGGATCTCCTTTGCCGTGGAAATGCCGTTTGGCGGCGTTATTAATAGCGCTTTCGGGTTAATTGCGCCACAACTTTATAAGCCGGCTTCAGTACCGATTAAAAACCCGGTTAACCGGCTTTCATCGGTAAACCGGAAGGTTCAGTCCAGCCGTTCCACCGCGACCGCCGTCGCCTCGCCGCCGCCGATGCACAGGGACGCCACGCCGCGCTTGAGGCCGCGGGTCGCCAGCGCGTTGAGCAGGGTCACCACCAGGCGGGTGCCGCTGGCGCCGATCGGGTGGCCCAGCGCGCAGGCGCCGCCGTTGACGTTGAGCTTGGCGTGCGGGATGCCCAGCTCCTTCATCGGCGCCATCGCCACCACCGCGAAGGCCTCGTTGACCTCGAACAGGTCCACGTCCTCGACCTTCCAGCCGGCCTTGTCCAGCACCTTCCGGATCGCGCCCACCGGGGCGGTGGTGAACCACTCCGGCTCCTGCGACTGGGTGGCGTGGGCGACGATGCGCGCCAGCGGCTTGAGGCCGCGCGCCCTGGCGTCGTCGGCCGACAGCAGCACCACCGCGGCGGCGCCGTCGGAGATGCTGGAGGAGCTGGCCGCGGTGATGGTGCCGTTCTCCTTGCGGAAGGCGGGCTTGAGGGTGGGGATCTTGGCGATGTCGGAGCGGCCGGGCTGCTCGTCGGTGTCCACCACCACGTCGCCCTTGCGGCCCTTGACCGTCACCGGGACGATCTCGCCGGCGAAGGCGCCGCTCTGCTGCGCGGCCAGCGCGCGCCTGACCGACTCGGCGGCGTAGGCGTCCTGCTCCTCGCGGGTGAAGTGGTACTTGTCGGCGCACAGCTCGCCGAACACGCCCATCGCCTTGCCGTCGTAGGGGTTGGTCAGGCCGTCCCAGGCCATGTGGTCGACCAGCTGGCCGTCGCCGTAGCGGATGCCGGTGCGCGCCTGCACCATGTGCGGGGCGTTGGTCATCGACTCCATGCCGCCGGCCACCACCACGGCCGCCGAGCCGGCCTTGATCAGGTCGTGGCCCAGCATGATCGCCTTCATGCCCGAGCCGCACACCTTGTTGATGGTGGTGCAGCCGGTGCTCGCCGGCAGGCCGGCGGCCAGCGCGGCCTGGCGCGCCGGCGCCTGGCCGAGGTTGGCCGGCAGCACGCAGCCCATGATCACCTCGCCCACCTCGCCGGCGGCGACGCCCGACTGCTCCAGCGCCGCCCTGATGGCGGTGGCGCCCAGCGTGGGGGTGGGCACGCCGGTGAACTGGCCGAGGAAGGAACCGATGGCGGTGCGCTTGGCACCGGCGATGACGACGCTGACATCAGACATGGGAGTCTCCGGGGGAAGCCTGGGGGGCGCGATGGCCCGGTCGGTAGCCCGAGGATTATCGCAGCGGCGGCAAGACCCCGGCAAACCGCACGCCCGGCGGCGCTTCCGCGCCGCCCTCGCCGCGCCAATAATGGGCGCCGGGAAAGGGAGGAAGGGCCGGCGCCGCCGGCCGGGCCGAACGGGGAGCGGAAGACATGAGAGAACCGAGCGTGGTCCTGCGCGGGCGCCGCCTGGCGGCGCTGGTGGCGGCGAGCCTAGGACTGGCCGCCTGCGGCGGCGGGGGCGGCAACGTCCGGCCCAGCAGCGCGCCGTCCTCGCCGCCGCCGAGCACGCCGTCGACGCCGCAGCCGCCGATCGACGCGCAGCTGGCCCTCACCAGCGCCTACGCGGCGCACGGGCAGGGCTACACCGGGCTGGGCGTCACCATCGGCGTGGTCGACAGCGGCATCATGCGCAGCAACCCGGCGCTGGCCGGGCGGGTGCGGGATGAGCTGGTCTACGTCGATCCCGCCACCAACAACACCGCCGTCGACGACGTGGTCGGGCACGGCACCTGGGTGTCGCAGATCGCCGCGGGCGCGGCGTTCGCGCAGTTCCCGGGAGGCATCGCGCCGGGCGCCAGCCTGGTCTCGGCGCGGATCATCGGCGACAAGGCGCCGAGCGACGACGGCAAGACCCCGCCCTCGCAGGTGAGCGCGGCCGACGCGGCGCCGTTCGGCGCCATCAACGACGACCTGATCGCCGCGGGCGTCAAGGTGATGAACAACTCCTGGGGCGGCATCACCTGGAGCTCCGGCGACACGGCCACCACCAAGGGCTTCCACGACGCCTACGCCAGGTTCGTCAACGACTGGGGCGGGCTGGTGGTGTTCGCCGCGGGCAACGACTCGCAGGGCAACCCCAGCACCATCGCCGCGCTGCCCAGCCTGGCGCCGGACCTGGAGAAGGGCTGGCTGGCGGTGGTGGCGGTGGACAGCAGCCACCCGACGCAGCTGGACAGCTATTCCAACAAGTGCGGCGTGGCGATGGACTACTGCCTGGCCGCGCCGGGCGACGTGATCGTGCTGGACAAGGACGCCACCGCCAGCACCGCCAACCCGAGCTACTACATCGTCGAGGGCACCTCGTTCGCCGCGCCGCAGGTCAGCGGCGCGGCCGCGCTGGTGTGGCAGGCCTACCCGTACTTCAGCAACGACCTGGTGCGGCAGACCCTGCTCGGCACCGCCGACGACCTCGGCGCGCCGGGTCCCGACCCGGTGTTCGGCTACGGCGAGCTGGACGTGGGCAAGGCGGTGAACGGGCCGATGAGGTTCGACTGGGGCGACGTCACCGTGAGCTTCAGCGGCACGTCGAGCTGGAACAACCCGATCTCCGGCGCCGGCGGCCTGGTCAAGCAGGGCGACGGCACGCTGGAGCTCACCCAGCCGGCCAGCTACACCGGCCTCACCCAGGTGCAGGGCGGCACGCTGATCGCCAGGTCGCTGGCGGCGAACCTGAGCATCGGCGCGGGCGGCACCGTGCAGGGCACGCACGGCATCGGCGGCAGCGTCGCCAACGGCGGCGTGCTGGCGGTGGCGGGCGGCGACGTCAGCGTCGGCGGCGACTACGCGCAGCAGGGCGGCGGCCGGCTGGCGGTGTCGCTGGGCTCGGCGCTGCGCGTGGCGGGCAAGGCCACGCTCGGCGGCGGCGACGTGCAGGTGATCGGCACCGAGCAGGGCTACGTGGTCAGCGCGCACACCGACGTGCTGAGCGCGCAGGGCGGCCTCACCGGCACCTTCTCCGGCCTGAGCGAGGCACCCGGGGTGCTGCTCACCGCCTCGCTCGGCTACGACGCCAACAGCGCCTGGCTCGACGTGCAGCAGGTGCAGGTGACCGCGGTGCAGGGCGCGACGTACACCGTGGCCTCCTACGGCGCCGCGCAGCGCGTGCAGGGCGCGTTCCAGCAGCTCGACGCGCAGGTCGCCGCCGGCGGCGCGACGGCCGACGGCGCGATGCTGCTGGGCGCCGCCAGCCTGCAGCGCACCGCCACCACGGCGGCGCTGCAGCGCTCGCTGGAAAGCCTGTCCGGCCAGCTGCACGCGGCCAGCGCGGCGATGACCTTCGAGGCGATCGACGCCGGCACGCGCGCGCTGTCCGCGCGCTTCGACGAGCTGCTCGACGGCGCCGCCGTCGCCGGCTGGTCGCGCAACCTCGGCTACCACGGCGGCCTGTCGCGCAGCGGCTACGCCGGCGTCGGCTACGACCTGGACGGCTGGATGAGCGGCGCCGACCGCCGCGTGGGCGCCAACGGCGTGGTCGGTTACGCGGTGAACCAGAGCCGCGGGCTCGGCCGCCTCGCCGAGAGCGCCGACCAGGGCCGCAGCCGCGCCATCGAGGGCATGCTCTACGGCGGCCTGGTGCAGGACGACTGGTATGCGCTGGGGCGCTTCGGCGTGGGCCACTATCGCGAGGACATGCGCCGCGAGCTGCAGCTGGGCGGCCTGGCCGCCGGCGTGGGCAGCGACGCCGACGGCCGCTACGGCGTGGCCTACGGCGAGGGCGGCTATCGCCTCGATCTCGGCGCCCTGCGGCTGACGCCCTACGCCGACGTCGAGTACGCGCAGATCCGCCGCGACGGCTTCGGCGAGCTGGGCGGCTACGGCTTCGGCCTGAAGTCCGGCGCGCAGAGCGTGGCGCGCTGGCAGGCCGGCCTGGGCCTGCGCACCGACCGCCGCTGGACGCTGGCCGGCGGCGGCCGCCTGGACCTGCAGACGCACCTGTCGTGGCAGCGCGCGTTCGCCATGCGCGGCGACGTGTTCGAGGCCAGCTTCACCGGCCTGGAGCAATGGGCGCCGCTGGGCGGCGTCGGCCTGTCGCGCTACGAGGGCGTGGCCGGCGCCAGCCTGGCCTGGACGGCCTCGCCGCGCAGCGCCTTGCAGCTCGGCTACGACCAGTACCTCGGCCAGCGCGACCGCGGGCGCATGGCGACGCTGGACTATCGCCTGAGCTTCTGAGTTTCTCTCTCCAGAAGGGAGAGTCTGCGCGACAAGCCTGCATTGCGGCGGTGCTCTGCTCCCTCTCCCCCGGGGAGAGGATGCGCGACAAGCTGACGCCGCGGCGGGGGTGCTTCTCCCTCTCCCCGCCGGGGAGAGGGTTGGGGTGAGGGGCCGCACTTGCGGAGCCATCGCCAACGAAGCCCGCCTGCACGAGGCGTCGTCGCCAGCCCGCTCCCTCACCTCATTCCTCTCCCCGGAGGGGAGAGTCTGCGCGATAAGCCTGCACTGCGGCGGTGCTCTGCTCCCTCTCCCCGGAGGGGAGAGGAAGCGAATCGTCACGCCTTGCCGTGGAACAGCTCGCGCCCGATCAGCATGCGGCGGATCTCGTTGGTGCCCGCGCCGATCTCGTACAGCTTGGCGTCGCGCAGCAGGCGGCCGGCGGGGTACTCGTTGATGTAGCCGTTGCCGCCCAGCGCCTGGATCGCCTCCAGCGCCACCTTCACCGCGTTGGTGGAGGCGTTGAGCAGGCAGGCCGCCGGGTCCACGCGCGACCTGATGCCGGCGTCGAACTGCTGCGCCACCAGGTAGGCGAAGCCGCGCGAGCTCTGCAGCGCGGTGTACATGTCGGCGATCTTCGCCTGCATCATGCCGAAGGTGCCGATCGGCGCGTTGAACTGCTTGCGCTCGCGCACGTAGGGCAGGGCCAGGTCCAGCGCCGCCTGCATCAGGCCGAGCGGGCCGCCGGTGAGCACCAGGCGCTCGGTGTCCAGGCCGCTCATCAGCACGCGCACGCCCTCGTTGACCTCGCCGACGATGTTCTCCTCGGGAATCTCGCAGTCCTCGAACACCAGCTCGCAGGTGTTGGAGCCGCGCATGCCCAGCTTGTCCAGCTTCTGCGCGGTGGAGAAGCCCTTCATGCCCTTCTCGACGATGAAGGCGGTCATGCAGCGGCTGCCGGCCGGGCGCGGCGCGGTGCGCATGTAGACCAGCAGCACGTCGGCGTCCGGGCCGTTGGTGATCCACATCTTGCTGCCGTTGGCGACCCAGCGGTCGCCCTTCTGCTCGGCGCGGCAGCTCATCGAGCCGACCACGTCGGAGCCGGCGCCCGGCTCGCTCATCGCCAGCGCGCCGACGTACTCGCCCGAGCACAGCCTGGGCACGTACTTCCTGCGCTGCGCCTCGTTGCCGTTGTGGAAGATGTTGTTGACGCACAGGTTGGAGTGCGCGCCGTAGGACAGGCCCACCGAGCCGGACGCGCGCGAGATCTCCTCCATCGCCACCATGTGCGCGAGGTAGCCCATGCCGCTGCCGCCGTACTCCTCCGGCACGGTGATGCCGAGCAGGCCCAGCTCGCCGAACTTGCGCCACAGGTCGTTCGGGAAGGCGTTCTCGCGGTCGATGCGGTCCGCGCGCGGGGCGATCTCCTTCTCGGCGAAGGCGTGCACGCTCTCGCGCAGCAGGTCGATGTCTTCTCCGAGCGGGAACGGGCGCATCTTCGGCTCCATGGGGCGATCCAGCCGGCCAATGGTAGCGCAGCGGTTGCGGCGGGACTGGTGCGGCGCACCAGTGGCGCCGTCGTTCCATCGAGCGGGCGTTCCACGGAGTGGAGGGTTCCGCGTGAGCGCGTGCCCGCGGGCCGGCCGGCCTGCGGGCACGCCGCAAGGCTTACTGCACCTTGGCCAGCTTGGCCTTCAGCTGCACGCCGGACATCAGGAAGCCGACGTGGCACTCGTAGTTGTGCGCGTCGCGGTATTCCTTGCCGTCGTAGTCGCTGACGATGTCGATCACCGCGTTGGCGCCGGCGGCCTTGGCGTCGTCCTGCAGCGCGATCAGCGCCGACTGCAGCACCCAGTCGCAGGTGACCTGGTCCTTCTTGCCGAAGGCGTTGGTCTTGCGGTTCACGGTGGCGTTGTCGTTGACCACGGTGACCTGGCCCGGCGGCACGTTGCCGGCGAAGTAGAACTTCACGCTGCCGTCGAGCTTGCCGCTCCTGGTCGCTTCGGCGACGGCGTTGTCGTAGGACAGGTGCACCACCTTGTCGGCGGCGAGCGCGGCGCCGGGCAGGGCGGCGGCGAGCAGCAGGGCGGCGAGGCCCGGGGTCTTCGCGTTCATGCAGGCGGATCTCCTTAGCGTCGGGTGGAAGGGAAGGGTTCAACACAGCCCGCCGTTCACCGCCAGCACCTGGCGGGTGACGTAGGCGGCGTCGGGCGAGACGAGGAAGGCCACCGCGGCGGCCACTTCCTCCGGCGTGCCGGCGCGCTGCGCGGGGATGGCTTTCAGGATCTCCTCGACCGGCACGTCGGCGTCGAGCATGTCGGTGTCGATCAGGCCGGGGGCCACGCAGTTCACGGTGATCCGGCGCTTGGCCAGCTCCACCGCCAGCGCCTTGGCGGCGCCGATCACGCCGGCCTTGGAGGCGCTGTAGTTGACCTGGCCGCGGTTGCCGATCAGCCCGGACACCGAGGCGATGCACACGATGCGGCCCGGCGCGCGGCGGCGGATCATCGGCATCACCAGCGGGTGCAGCACGTTGTAGAAGCCGTCCAGGTTGGTGCGCAGCACGCGGTCCCAGTCCTCGTCGGAGAGCGCGGGGAAGGCGCCGTCGCGGGTCAGCCCGGCGTTGCACACCACGCCGTAGTAGGCGCCGTGCGCGGCCACGTCGGCCTCCAGCGCGGCGGCGCAGGCGGCGCGGTCGGCCACGTCGAAGCGCAGGATGCGCGCCTCGCGGCCGAGCCCGCGCACGGCCGCGCGCACGGCTTCCGCCTCGTCGACGCGCGAGCGGCAGTGCAGCACCAGGTCGTAGCCTTCGCGCGCCAGCCGGAGCGCGATGGCGCGGCCGATGCCGCGGCTGGAACCGGTGACCAGGATCGTCTCAGGCATGCGGCTGCTCCATGGCGTGGGCGAGGAAGGCGTCGGCGTCGGGCGGGCTGAACACGGTGAGGTTGGCCTCGGCGCTCGCATCCGCCGATTCGATGCGGCAGGCGAACACGCCCATGCCGTTGGCGTCGTGGAAGCTGCGCGCGGCCGTCACGCGCAGCTCGGCGCCGGCGGCGAAGAAGTCGGCGTCGCAGCGGTAGTGGCGCGTGCCGAGCAGGAAGCCGAGCTTCGGCGGCCGGCCCTCGCGGCGTCCCTGCCAGCCGGCCCAGGCCGCCACCGCCTGCGCCATCAGCTCCACGCCGGCCCAGGCGGGCAGGCGGCCATCGGCGTCGACGAAGCTGTCGCCCGCGCGCACGGCGCGGCGGCAGGCGATGCGCTCGGCGTCGGCTTCCAGCACTGCGTCGAGCAGGATCATCCCGCCCGCGTGCGGCAGCAGCTCGGCGATCGGGCACGGGCTCATGCGGCGTCTCCCAGGATCAGGCAGGCGTTGTTGCCGCCGAAGGCGAAGGAGTTGCTCATCAGCCGGCGCGGCCCCGGCGCCAGCGTATCGCCGACGCGGGTGAAGGCGAGCGGCGGCAGCTCGGGATCGGCCGCGCCGTCCCACACGTGCGGCGGCAGCCGGCGCGCGCCGTCGGCGAGGCTGAGCCAGCAGAACGCCGCCTCCAGCGCGCCGGCGGCGGCCAGCGTGTGGCCGGTCAGCGCCTTGGTGGAGGAGCACGGCACGCCGCGCGGGAACACCGCGGCCACCGCGCGGCTCTCCATGCGGTCGTTGAGCTCGGTGGCGGTGCCGTGCAGATTGAGGTAGTCGACCTGCGCGGCGTCGAGGCCGGCCTGCGCCAGCGCGGCCCGCATCGCGGCGATGGCGCCGGCGCCTTCCGGGTCGGGCGAGGACATGTGGTGGGCGTCGGAGCTGGCGCCCGCGCCCAGCAGCCGCACCGGGCCGCGCTCGCGGGTCAGCAGGAACAGCGCCGCCGCCTCGCCGATGTTGATGCCGCGGCGGTGGCGCGAGAACGGCCGGCACGGCGCGTCGTCCATCGCCTCCAGCGCGTGGAAGCCGTTGATCGGCAGCCGCGCCAGCGTGTCCGCGCCGCCGCACAGCACGGCATCGCACAGGTCCAGGTCGAGCAGGCGCTGCGCGCTGGCCAGCGCGCGCGCGCCGGAGGTGCAGGCGGTGGAGAGGCCGTAGCACGGGCCATCGATGCCCAGCCATTCGGCGAGGAATTCGGCCGGCGCGCCCAGCTCCTGATGCGCGTAGCGCCAGTCCGCCGGCCACGCGCCTTCGCGGCGCCGGTGCGCGACGCCGTGCGTGGCCTCCTCGATGCCGCCGGTGCTGGTGCCGACCACCACGCCGACGCGCGCGCGGCCGTAGCGCGCCACGGCGGCGCGCAGTTCCGGCTCGATCTCCCGCGCGGCGGCGAGCAGCAGGCGGTTGCAGCGGTTGTCGCGCGTCGCCGCCAGCGCGGCGGGGATGGCCGGCAGCGGCGCGCGCACCGCGCCCAGCGGCGGCGCGCGGCCCGGAATCCAGCCGGGCTCCGGGCGCAGGCCGCCGGCGTCGCCGGCGAACAGCGCCTCGGCCACCGCCGCCTTGCCCAGGCCCAGCGTGCAGACCACGCCGAGCGCGTTGAGCCAGCCGCCGCTCACGCCGCCTCCGGCTTGCGCGCCGCCACGTTCACCAGGGTCTCCTCGCGCCGGCCCGGCGGCGGCGGCTTGCGGATGCCCCAGCGTTCGAGCAGGCCGAAGTCGCTGGCGCGGCTCCACCACAGGTAGGGCAGCGAGACGTTGGCGTCGCCGAAGGCGAAGCCCTGCGCGCGCAGCATGGCGAGGTATTCGTCCGCGCTCTTCTGCACGTGCATCGGGTGGCGGAAGAACCAGCGGATCACCCAGGTGTCGATGTACGCCCTGGTCGACTCGGCGAACAGCAGCCAGCCGCCGGGCCTGAGCACGCGCCAGAACTCGGCCAGCGCGCGCTCCTGCTCGACCAGGTGGTGGAAGGTCTGGTGGCAGAACACGATGTCGACGCCGGCGTCGGGCAGCTCGATGCGCGCGCAGTCGCCGGCGACCAGCTCCGCCGCGATGCCCTCGCGCCCGGCTTCGGCGCGCGCCAGCGCCAGGCTGTGCGGGTCGGCGTCCAGCCCGACCAGCCGCTGCGGCCGGAACGCCTCGCGCAGCAGGCGGAACGACTTGCCCTGGCCGCAGCCGGCGTCGAGCAGCGTGCCGCCCTGCGGCAGCGGCTCGCCGATCAGGCGCTTCAGGTCCTCGATCGCCACGCGCAGCACGTGGTGCTGCCAGGTGTGGGTGGCGAGGAAGCGGAAGCCGATGCGGGTTTCCTCGACGTAGGTGGGGCTGGCGTAGTTCATGTGCCTTTCGTGGGAAGTGCGGTTATGGACGGCCGCGCGCCGGCCTTCGCGCTCATGGACGGGTACCCGGGATACACCGCTCCACGGCATCGACGAAGACCTGCGGCGAGACCAGCTGCATCGCGCCGTCGGCCAGGCGCACCGCCACCTGCACGGTGCTGGCGCGGGTCAGCCGCTCGCCGCTGGCGGCGTCGCTGAGCAGGTAATGGATCTTCAGCCGGTTCCGCCATTCCACCAGCTCGGCGCGCACGCGCAGGCGCTGGCCGAAGCGCGCGGCGCGCGCGTAGCGCAGCTGCAGGTCGATCACCGGCCAGGCATAGCCGGCGGCCTTCATCTGCGCGTAGCCGTGGCCGATCGCGTCGAGCAGGGCGCAGCGGGCGATTTCCAGGTACTTCACGTAGTGGCCGTGCCAGACCACGTCCATCGGGTCGACGTCGAAGAACGGCACGGCCAGCTCGACCTCAGCGTGCAGGATGCCGCGCGCGCGCATCGTCGCCTCCTTCGCCGGGCGGTTGCCAGTAGGGGTAGAAATTGAACCATTGCAGCGGCGCCAGCAGGCACAGCTGGCCGAGGCGGTCGGCGTAGCGCTGCGCCCACTGCGCGATGGCCGCCTCGCGCCCGCCGCGCTCCCACGCCGGCGCGTCGAGGAAGGGCTCCAGCCGCACCTGGTAGCGGCCGCCGGTCTTCAGGCAGCACAGCAGGTTCACCGGGCAGCGCAGCAGCCCGGCGAGCAGCCACGGCCCCTGCGGGAATGGCGCCGGGTGGCCGAGGAAGTCCACCGTCACGCGGCGGCCGTCCTGCAGCGGCACGCGGTCGCCGGCGATCGCCAGCCACTCGCCGCGGTCCAGCCGCTGGGCGAGGTCGAGCATCAGCGCCGCGTCCATCTCGCTCACCTGCAGCAGGCGCAGGCGGCGGTCGCCAGCCTCGGCCTGCAGGCGGTTGAAGTGCCGGATGTGCTTGGTGTGCACCAGCACGTTCAGCGGCACCCGCTCGCCCAGCTCGGCCAGCGCGCGGCACACCTCGAGGTTGCCCAGGTGGGTGCCCACCAGCAGCTGGCCGCGGCCGCCGCGCACGCTCTCGCGCAGGCGCGCGCGCACGCCGGCCGGGTCGTGCACCTGCACCTGCTCCGGCGCGAGCCGGCCGCGCCACACGTCCAGGCGGTCGAGCAGGCTCTCGGCGAAGGCCATGAACTGGCCGAACACGCGGCGCGTGGTGGGGCGCAGCTCGTCGCGGCCGCTCCACGCGGCGAGGCGCTCCTGGTACTGGCGCACGTTGCGCCGCGCGCTGCGGCCGAACACGAAGAAGTACAGCACGATCAGGTACAGCACCGGCGTCAGCGGCCGCCGGCCCAGCCGGCGCACCGCCAGCGCGGTGAGCTTCATCAGCACGAAGCTGCCGCGCTCGCGCTGCGCGGCCCAGTGCCGGGCGGGCGCGCCGTCAGCCACGGGCGGCTTCCACGAGCAGGCGGCCGGACGAGCAGTGCTCGCCGTCCAGCCGGTAGGCGAAGTGCAGCTTGCCGCGCGCGGCGTCGTGGCGCAGCGCCAGCTCCACCTCGTCGCCGGGGCGCAGCAGGCGCTGGAACTTCAGCGCCTCCATCTCGCGGCAGCGCGGCGCGATGCCCAGCCGCGGCGCGGCCAGCGCCAGTGCCCAGCCCACCTGCAGCACGCCGGGCAGCACCGGCGCGCGCGGGAAGTGGCCGTCGAAATGCACCAGGTCGAGCGGCAGCCGCAGCGTCAGCGTCCACGCGCCGTCCTGTTCCTGCTCGTCCAGCAGCTCCGCCGCCGCGGGGCGCGGCGCACGCAGCAGCGCCTCGACCGCCTGCGGCGACAGGTCCGCCGGCACGCGGTCGCGCAGCCGCCACGCGCGCGGCACCGGCGCGCCCTGCGCGGCGAGGTGGGCGGCCAGCTCGTCGAGCAGCGCCTGCCGGCCCTGCCGGCGCAGCGCGGCGCCGCCGGCCTGGCCCAGCACCAGCAGCACGCCGTCGCCGGCGGCGTTGGCGCGCGCCAGCGCGATCCACGGATGGTCGGCGAGCGGCGCGGCGGGATCGTTCATGCGTACCTCCGGCGCAGCCGCTGGCGCAGCAGCCACTCGCCGACGAACAGCGGGCCCATGATGAAGTACACGATCAGCCCGTTGTACAGCGTCCACCACTTCAGCGGCGCCCACAGCGTGAGCGCCGCCGACACCAGCCCGTTGAAGGCGAAGAAGCCCACCCACACCCAGGTCACCTGGCGCGTGTAGCGCACGCCTTCCGGCGGCAGGTCCGGCTCGCGCAGGCGCGCGACGCGCTCCACGAAGGGCGGCCCGTAGACCAGGCTGAGGCCGAACGCGGCCAGCAGCAGCGCGCTGATCAGGGTGGGGTACCAGCGCAGCAGCATCGCCTCGCCGCTGAGCGCCAGCAGCGCGCAGTAGGCCAGCGCCGCGCCCAGCATCCAGCGCCCGCCCGGCTCGCGCAGCAGCGCGGGCGCGCGCACCAGCCAGATCGCGCCCAGCACCAGCGCGAACACCGGCGGCGACACCTTCTCCATGCCGAAGTACACGACGAAGGGGTACAGCACGCCGGCCAGCGGCAGCAGGATGTGGCTCAGTTTGCGCATGCGTCGCGCTGGGCCTCCACGAAGGCGGCCAGGCTGGCCACGCTGGCGAAGTGGCTGCGCGCGTCCTTGGCGTCGGACTCGATGCGGATGCCGTACTGCTTCTGCAGCGCCAGCGCCAGCTCCAGCGCGTCCACCGAGTCCAGCCCCAGCCCCTCGCCGAACAGCGGCTGCCCGGGCGGGATGTCGGCGGCGGCGAGGTCCTCCAGGTTCAGCGTGTCGATCACCAGCTGGGCGATCTCGCGCTCCAGCGCGGTCGGTTCGCGTGCGGTCATGGCGTGGCGAGCTCCCTCAGGAAGAGTTGGTGCAGGTGGTCGTTGAGGCGGCGCGAGGCGATCGGCGGCGGCGCGTCGTCGCCGAAGCGGGCGGGGTCGATGTCCTCGCCCACGCGCAGGGTCACCTGCACGCGGCGGTCGGGGATGCGGTACCACGGCTCGGCCTTGGTCAGCGTGGTCGGCGCGACGGTGACGAACACCGGCGTCACCACGCGCGCGCCGCGCAGCGCGATCGCCGCCGCGCCGCGGTGGAACACCGGCGCGCGGCCGGGCGCGGTGCGCGTGCCCTCGGGGAACACCACCAGGCACTGGCCCTCGCGCAGCACCGCGGCGGCGCGCTCGAGCATGTCCAGGCTGCCGTCGTTGCCGATGTACCGCGCCGCGCGCACCGGGCCGCGCGTGCAGGGGTTGCGGAACAGGCCCTGCTTCACCACGCAGTTGGCGTCGCGGATCCGCCCGATCAGGAACACCACGTCGATCAGCGAGGGATGGTTGGCCACCACCAGCTGCCCCGGCCGGCCCAGCCGCTCGGCGCCCTCGATGCGGAAGTCCAGCACGCGGCTGCGCTGCATGAACCACACGTGCAGGCGGAACGCGCGGCTGATCGCGGCGCGCGCGCGGCGGCGGCGCGCGAGGGCGTCGCCGGGCAGGCAGGCGAGCAGCGGCAGCACCAGCGCGCGCAGCAGCAGCCCGCCCAGGCCGAACAGCGCGAAGCTCAGGCCGGTGGCGACCAGCCGCCAGGCCCAGGCGTCGCCGCGGCGGCGGCTCAGCCCGGGCGCTGCCAGTTCCATTGGCGTGTCTTGCATGCGTGCTCCAGCGTGTCTTGTCCGGTGAGCAGGGCGCGCAGGAAATCCAGCGCGTGCGGCCAGGGCGCGGGCGCGGCGGCGCCCGCGGCCGGCGCCAGGCGCAGCCGCCAGCGCGCGTCGGCGGACGTGTCCATGGACGGTTCGACCCTCCCCAGTCGCAGCGCCACAGCATAGGAGAAGGGCACGTCGCCGATCCATCCGTCGTAGGCGGGGGGCGGCAGCTCCTCGGCCACCGCCACCAGCGCGGCCGGCGCGCCGGCCGCCAGCTGCATCGCGCCTTCCAGCACCGCGTGCTCGAAGGTGTCGGCCTCGCCGGCCAGCGCCACCGACTCGCCGCGCTGGCCGCGCAGGATCGACCACTGCCCGGCGATCGCGTTGTGCACCGACAGGCCGAACTGGGTGGGCGACAGCGGCTGCTGGTCGGCCAGCTCGCCGAGCAGGGCGAAGGTGCGCGGCGTCTCGCCGTGGCGCGAGCCGAACACGAAGGGCAGCTGCTCGCCCTCGCCGCACAGCGGCCAGGCCGCCTCCATCGTCATCCGCGCCAGCCGGCTCAGCCGGCGGCGCTGCATCGCCGGCAGGAACTCGCAGGCGGGCTGCTCCTTGCCGTCGTCGGGCAGCGCGCGCGGCGCCTGCGCCCAGGCGCGCCAGGCCGCCTCGCCGGCGAGGCCGGGCGCCCAGGCGTGCCATCCCTCGATGCGCAGCAGGGTCATGCCGCTTCCTCCACGCGGCGGAACAGCAGCGCCGCGCAGCTGCCGCCGAAGCCGAAGCTGGTGGAGAGGAAGGCGTCGATGCGCTGCGCGCGGTTGGCTTCCAGCAGCGGCGCGCCGGCGAAGTCGGCGTCGCGCTCGCGCACCGGCGCGCCGGCGGCGAGGAAGCCGTGCCGCAGCATCAGCAGCCCGGCGATCGCGTCCAGCGCGCCGGCGGCGCCGGGCGCGTGGCCGACCAGGCCCTTGATCGAGGACAGCGGCGGCACCGCCGCGCCGCGCTCGGCGAACACCCGGGCTATCGCCTGCCACTCGGCGAGGTCGCCCTGCGGCGTGCCGCAGGCGTGCGTGTTGACGTAGCCGGGCTGCGTGCCGGCGCGATCCAGCGCCTGGCGCAGCGCACGCGCGACGCCCTCGGCGCCGGGGCCGACCATGCTGGCCGCGTCGGTGGCGGCGCCGTAGCCGGCCAGCTCCGCCAGCGGCGCGGCGCCGCGCGCGAGCGCGTGTTCCAGCGATTCCAGCACCAGCACGCCCGCGCCCGCGGCCAGCGCGAAGCCGTCGCGCGCGCGGTCGTAGGGGCGCGAGGCGAGCGCGGGATCGGGCTGCGGCGACAGCGCGCCCATCGCGTCGAACCACATCGCGGTGCTGTCGTGCAGCTCCTCGGCGCCGCCGGCGACGACCACCCGCTGGCGGCCGAGCTGGATCAGCTCCATCGCCTGGCCGATCGCGTGCGCGGCGCTGGTGCAGGCCGAGCTCACCGTGTAGCTGGCGCCGCCGACGCCGAAGGCGTGCGCGAGCCCGGCGGACAGGCCGCTGCTCATGCCGCGCGGCACGATGAAGGGCGACAGCCGCTCGGGGCCTTTCTCGCGGTGGCTCGCCAGCGCGGCCTCGTGCTCGCTCAGCGCGGCGCCGCCGCCGAGCACCAGGCCGCAGTCGTCCGCGCGCAGGCGCTCCGCGGGCAGGCCGGCCTGCGCCAGCGCCTCGTTCGCCGCGTGCCACGCGAAGGTCGCGGGCGCGGCGAAGAAGCGGCGCAGCTTGCGCGGCAGCTCGGGCAGGCCGTCCATGTCCACCGGGCCGCCGATGCGGGCGCGCAGGCCGAGCCGGGCGAAGCCGTCCATCGCGCGCAGGCCGCCGCGCCGCGTGCGCAGCGCGTCGAGCAGCGCGGCGTTGCCGGTGCCGAGGCAGGAGACCGTGCCGGTGCCGGTGACCACCACGCGCGGCAGGCCGTTGGCGTCGCGCAGGCGCATCAGGCCGGCGCTCCGCAAGGCCGCTCGCGCGCGGGCGTGATGATGTGGGAGGGCCGTCCCGGCCCGATGGGAGTGCCGGTTGTCGCGGCCGGAGGCCGCTCCCACGGAGGCCGCTTCCACATTTGCATCGAGGCTGCCGCCGGCGCGAGGTGCCGGGGGATCATGCGCAGGTCCTGAAGATCAGCGAGGTGTTGATGCCGCCGAAGGCGAAGTTGTTGCTCATCACGCAGTCGGCGGCGATGGCGCGCTCGCCGCCCACGATGTAGTCCAGCTCGGCGCAGGCCGGGTCCACCGCGTCGAGGTTGAGCGTGGGCGCGTAGCGGCCCTCGCGCATCATCTCGATCGCCCACCACGCCTCGATCGCGCCGCAGGCGCCCAGCGTGTGGCCGACGTAGCTCTTCATCGAGCTGACCGGCACGCGCGCGCCCAGCACCGCGCGGGTGGCGTGGCTCTCGGCCACGTCGCCGCGGTCGGTGGCGGTGCCGTGCGCGCTGACGTAGCCGATCGCCTCGGGCGGCAGCCCGGCGTCGTCCAGCGCCAGCCGCATCGCCACCGCCATCGTCTCGGCGGTGGGCTGGGTGACGTGCGCGCCGTCGGAGTTGCAGCCGAAGCCGGCCACCTCGGCGTAGATGCGCGCGCCGCGCGCCCGGGCGTGCCCGTATTCCTCCAGCACCAGCGTGGCGGCGCCTTCGCCCACCACCAGGCCGTCGCGCGCGCGGTCGAACGGGCGCGGCGTGAGCATGGGCTCGTCGTTGCGCGTGCTGGTGGCGAACAGGGTGTCGAACACCGCCGCGCCGGGGCCGGACAGTTCCTCCGCGCCGCCGCACAGCATCAGCGCCTGCTTGCCCTGCTGGATCGCCTCGTAGCCGTAGCCGATCGCCTGGCTGCCCGAGGTGCAGGCGCTGGAGGTGGGGACGATGCGGCCCTTCAGGCCGAAGAACACGCCGACGTTCACCGCCGTGGTGTGCGCCATCATCTGGATGTAGCTGGTGGCGGTGACGCCCTGCATGGAGCCGGTGTCGAGCATGCGGCCCATCACCCGCACCGGCTCGATGCTGCCGCCGGAGGAGCCGTAGGCCACGCCCATGCGGCCGTCGCGGATCGACGCATCGTCGAGCAGGCCGGCGTCGCGCAGCGCGTTCTCGCTGGCGGCCACGGCGAGCTGCGCCACGCGGCCCATCGAGCGGGTCTTCTGGCGCGGCCAGGCCGGCGGCGCGAAGTCGTCCACCGGGCAGCCGAGGCGGCTGTTGAGCGCCTCGAAGTAGTCCCACTCGGGCATGCGGCGCACCGCGTTGCGGCCCTCGCGCAGGCGCGCGGCGATGGCGGGCCAGTCGTGGCCGAGCGCGGTGATGCCGGCCATGCCGGTGACGACGACGCGCTTCATGCGTGCGGCTTCCTTGTCGGGTGGCTTGTGGTGGCATGCAGCGGGCCTGCGGGGTTCCCCACGCATTGCCTTTCGCCCGTCATCCCGGCGAAAGCCGGAATCCAGTCAGGTAAACCGTGCGAAGCACGCAAAACCTGTTTCGAGCGCTGCGCACGACGTATTGCGCTGGATGACTCGCTGCGCTCGCCCCTGCGGGGCCGCCCTGCGGGCGTTCTTCGCGCCGCGCGCCCGTCCGGCTTTCGCCGGAATGACACCGTGGAGGTGCGAAAGGAGAGGGCGACGTTCATGGCGCGGTGTCCGCCGGCACCGGCCGGCTCGCCGGCACCAGCAGCGCGGTGCCGCCGATGCCCAGCAGCAGGGTGAGGCCGAAGCCGCGCAGCGCCGGCATCGAGCTCAGCGCCAGCAGGCCGAAGGAGAGCAGCGCGGTGACCGCCGACAGCAGCACGCTGGCGTACATCGCGCCGGGGCGGTGCGCCGCGTGCGGCTCGCCCTCGTGCAGGAACACCGCGTAGTTGGCGCCCACGCCCAGCACCAGCATCAGCGCCATCCAGTGGAACAGGGTGAGCGGCTGGCCGAGGTAGCCCAGCGCGGCCAGCGCCAGGCCGATGCCCAGCACCGGCGGCGCCAGCACGCGCGGCATGCGCCGCCAGCCGTAGCGCCAGCCGAACACCGGCGCGATCAGCAGCACCGCCGCCAGCAGCCACACGCTGGCGTAGCCGCGGTAGCGGCCGAACAGCGCCGAGACGCTGGCCGGCTTGTCCACCAGCGACACGCCGGCCAGCCCGTCGGCGGCGGCGGCGAGCACGCGCACGTCGTCCTGGCCCTGCGGCAGCACCAGCGAGGCGCAGCCGTGCGCGCCGCAGCCCATCCACAGGTAGCGGAACGGCGTGGCGGCCGGCGTCGCCAGCCAGTCCTCGAACTTCAGCGGCGCGCCGGGCCAGGCGGCGGCATAGGCGGCCGCGGCATCGGCGCGCAGGCCGGCATCGGTCAGCATCTTGCGCAGGCGCGCGGGATCGGCGAACAGCGGCGCCAGCAGGGCGTGGTCGGCGCGCTGGCGCGCCTGCGAGGGCGCCATGCGGGCCAGGCCGAGCCAGTCGTGCAGGCGGCCGTCGCGCACCAGCGCCTGCAGCCGCTGCGCCAGCGCTTCCTCGCGCTGCAGCACCTGCTCGGCGCTGGCGCCCTGCACCAGGTAGAACTGGCTGCCGTTGCCCAGGCCGGTGGCGTCGCGGATCGCGCGCTCCTGCGCCAGCAGCGCCGGCGGCTGCGCGATCAGCAGGTGCACGTCGTCGTCGTGGCGCAGCAGCCACCAGCCGGGCGCGGCCAGCAGCACCAGCGCGAGCAGCAGCGCGAGGCCGCGCCGCCCTTTGCCCAGCCGCGCCACCGCGCGCTGCAGCGCCAGCGCCAGGCGCACCAGCGAGGGCGCCACCGGCCTGGCCGGCCGCGCCAGCAGCGCGGGCAGCAGGCCGAACACGCTCAGGCAGGCGGCCAGCATGCCGGCCATGGCGAACACCGCCATCTGCCTGAGCGCGGGGAACGGCACCAGGCCGAGCAGGGCGTAGCCCAGCAGCGAGGTGGCCAGCGCCAGCAGCAGCGCGGGGCGCACCTGGCGCAGGCCGGCCAGGGGCTCCCAGCGCGCGCCGGCGTTGGCGCGCGCGGCGAGGTACTGGATCGAGTAGTCCACCGCCTCGCCCAGCAGCGCGGCGCCGAACACCAGGGTGAGCAGGTGGATCTGGCCGAACACGAGCAGGGTCGCGGTGGTCGCCGCCGCCACGCCCACCGCGGTGGAGAGGAAGGCCAGCAGCAGCGGCCCCGGCGAGCGGAAGGCCCACAGCAGCAGCAGCGCGATGCCGCCGGTGGAGATCCAGCCGACCAGGTGCACGTCGCGCTCGGCGCCGGCGCGCGCGGCGGCGGCGTAGAACACCGCGCCGGTGCGCAGCAGGGTGGTGCCGGGGTCGTCGTGTTGCATCGCCTGCTCGGCGCGCGCCAGCGCGGCCAGCGCGCGGCGCTGCACGGCGTCGTCGTAGGCCGAGCCGGCCAGCTCGGCGGTGACCAGCACCAGGGTGCGCTCGCCGCCGGCCGGATCGGTCTGGTGGGCGACCAGCAGGTCGTCCTCCGGCAGCAGCGGCGAGCGGCTCCACGGCTGCTGCTCCAGCCAGTGCTGCAGCCAGCCGAAGGGATCGTCCGCGAGCGGCACGCCGACGCCGGCGACGAACGGCTCGTTGAGGTGCCGCGCCAGCGCCTGCGCCGGGTCGTAGCCGGGTTGCGCCAGCGCGGCGCGGTCGTCGTCGCCGAGCAGCCAGAAGCGGTGCGCGAGGTAGGGCGCCACGAACTGCGCGAGGTCGAACGCCGGCAGCTCGGCCAGCACCGAGGCGAACGCCTTGTCGCCGGCCAGCGCCTTGCCCAGCGCGCGCGCGGCCGCCTTGGCGCGCGCGTCGTCGGCGTTCTCCACCAGCAGCACCATGCGGTCGCCGTTGGCGTGCGCCAGCCGCTGCACGGCCTGCTCGGCCAGCGGGTGGCGCTCGGTGGCCGGCAGCATCGCCAGCAGGTCGGTCTGCAGCGGCGAGCCGCCGCGCCCGAACAGCAGCCAGGCGCCGAGCAGCGCGACCAGCACGGTCGCCGCCGCGAACCACGCCGCGCGCAGGTGGAGGCCGCGCCGGCTCATGAGCCGCCGAGCGCCCGCGCTTCCAGCGCGCTCAGCCCGCCGGCCTCGCGGGTACCGCTGAAGCGGATGTCGGTGGCGGCGCCGTCCTGCATCTCGATGCGGATGCCGTCGAGGTAGTCGCCGCCGTCCAGCACGATGGCGCCGAGCACGCGCGCCATGCGCGCCTGCCTCGGCACGAAGCGCAGCGACCACCGCGCCGGGCTGCCGCTGGCGGCGACCTCGAACTGGCGCAGCACCTCGTCCGGCCTGCCGGCCAGCATGGATTGCAGCATCTGCGAGACCTGGCCCACGCCGCGCTCGCCGCGCACCGGCTGCGCGCGGCCCTGCGCGTCCAGGCGCGCGGTGCGCTCGCCGGTCAGCGCCAGGGTTTCCCGGTACGGCGATTCCACCTGCCACAGCATGCCGCGGCCGAGCACGAACAGCAGCCGGCCGCGGCTCACCTGCGGCTGCGCCAGCGCCGGGCTGCTGCGCGTCTGCACGAACTCGGCGCGCACCTGCGGATGGCGCGCCAGGCCGTCCAGCACGGTCCTGAGCAAGGCGTCGTCGGTGCCGGCACGGGCGACGGCGGCGAGGCAGCAGCAGAGCAGGAAGGCGGTCAGGCGGCGCATGCGGGTTCTCCACGGAGGCGGCGCCACAACAGCCGCGGCGCCCGGGGCAGCATGCCAAGCAACAGCCGCGCGTGCATCGCCGAGATGCGCAGGTTGTCGCGCCACATGCGGAAGTGGGACAGCCCGCCTTCAGGATAGGTCACCCGCGTGGGCAGGTTGCGCACCGGCGCGCCGCGCCACACCAGCCGCACCGCGATCTCGGTGTCGAAGTCCATCCGCGCCGGCAGCGGCGCGCGGGCGATCTCGGCGCAGGCGGCCTCCAGCGGGTACAGCCGGTAGCCGCACATCGAGTCGCCCACGGCGAAGGAGAGCGTCTCCAGCCACACGAAGAAGTGCGTGACGTAGCGCCCGTACAGCCGCGCGCGCGGCACGCTGGCGTCGTACACCGGCCGGCCGCAGACCAGCGCGCGCGGCTCGGCGCGCGCGGCGGCGAGGAAGCGCGGCGCGTCGGCGACGTCGTGCTGGCCGTCGGCGTCGATCTGCAGGGCGTGGGTATGGCCGGCCTCGCGCGCGGCGAGCAGGCCCGCGGTGAGCGCGCGGCCCTTGCCCTGGTTGCGCGGCAGGCGGATCAGCCGCATGCCCTCGACCTCGCGCGCCAGCGCGTCGAGCACGTCGCGGGTGGCCGCGTCGCTGCCGTCGTCCACCACCAGCACCGGCAGGCCGTGCGCGCGCAGCGCGCGCACGGTGGCGGCGATGGTGTCCTTGTGGTTGTAGATCGGGACCAGCGCGCAGGGCGCGAACGGGCCGGCCGTTCCTTGGGCGGGCATCGCGGCGCGGGCGTCAGCGGTCGAGCAGCGCGTGCACGGTGGCGACCACGTCGCCCACCGTGCGCACGTTCTTGAAGTCCTCGGGCTTGATGCGCATGCCGGTCATGTCCTGCACCTGGATCGCCAGGTCCACCGCGTCGATGCTGTCCAGCTCCAGGTCGGTGAACAGGTGGGCGGACGGGACCACGCGCGCGGGGTCGATCTCGAAGGTGTCGCGCAGCACCTCGCGGAGCCTGTCCAGGACGTCCTCGTCGCTGATCCCCGGTGCCATGATCGTGCTCATACGTTCAGCCTGTGCCTGCTCTGTCGGTTCCCTGCGCAGGGCGCCGCGCACCGGGCCATCGCGCGGCCGGCGCCGTGGCGCGCCCGCGCGGGAGTTCCGGATGGACGGCGCCGGTCCGCGACCGGTGCCTGGTGACCCTGCCCGCCGTGCGGGCTTCCCCTGGTTTGCGGCTTTGCCTTCTACGGCAAGGCCTTACGCCCCGCTCGAAAGCGCGCGAGTCTAGCAGAAACGGCGGGCGCGGGGTGGGTGTGCCGTGGCGCTGCGTGCCCGAATCCTTCTCCCCGTCGGGGAGAAGGTGCCGGCAGGCGGATGAGGGGCGGGCGGAGCCGGACGTGTCGGGCGCTTCCGCGAGCCCCGGCCCCTCTCACCCCAGCCCTCTCCCTCCCCGGAGGGGGACGCGAGGGGGCCGCAAACGAGACGCCTCCCTCCGCGGGAGGCGTTTTCGTTTGCGGCGGCCCGGAGGCCGCGGAGCGGGACTTACTGCCCGCGCATGCGCCCGGCGAAGCGGGTGCCGCCGTTGCCCATGTGCGGCAGCTTGATCTTGCCGATCGCCTCGATGCGCTCCTCCGCCAGGCGGTCGGCCGCCTTGTAGGTGGGCACGTCCTGGGTCTTGCTGATCTCGAAGATGCGCCCCAGGTTGTAGTAGATCGTGCGCATCATGCGCATCGCGCGCTCGCGGTTGTAGCCGTCGATCTCCAGCGACACGTTCATCACGCCGCCGGCGTTCACCGCGTAGTCGGGCGCGTACAGCACGCCGCGGCGCTGCAGCTCGTCGCCGATCGCGTCGGTGGCCAGCTGGTTGTTGGCCGCGCCGCAGATGATCTTGGCCTTGATGCGGTCGATGGTCTGCTCGTTGAGCGTGCCGCCCAGCGCGCACGGCGAGTACACGTCGGCGTCCACGTCGTAGATCTCGTCCAGGCCCACCGCCTCGCAGCCCAGCTCGTCCACGCAGCGCTGCACGGCGTCCTTGTTGATGTCGGTGACGAACACCTTGGCGCCCTGCTCGCGCAGCAGCTTGATGAACTCGCTGCCGACGTGGCCGGCGCCCTGCACGGCGTAGCTGTACTTGCCCACGTCCTCGTTGCCGTGCTTGAAGTTCAGCGCGGCCATCAGGCCCTGCAGCGTGCCGTAGGCGGTGAACGGCGAGGGATCGCCCGAGCCGCCGTGCACCTGGTGCACGCCGGTCACGTACTCGGTCTCGCGGAACACGTACTCCATGTCGTTGACGTCGATGCCCACGTCCTCGGCCGTGATGTAGCGGCCGTTGAGCGAGTTGACGAAGCGGCCGAACGCGCGGAACAGCGCCTCGGACTTGTCCTTGGAGGGATCGCCAATGATCACCGCCTTGCCGCCGCCCAGGTTCAGGCCGGCCACGGCGTTCTTGTAGGTCATGCCGCGGGACAGGCGCAGCACGTCGTTCAGCGCGTCCTGCTCGCTCTTGTACGGCCACATGCGCAGGCCGCCCAGCGCGGGGCCCAGCACCGTGTTGTGGATCGCGATGATGGCCTTCAGGCCGGCGTCCTGGTTGTGGCAGAAGACGACCTCTTCGTGACCCGTCTTGCCGATGGTTTCAAAGATCATTGGAACGATGACTCCAGGTATGGCGGCGCCGCGGGGAGGCGGCGCCCTGGGGATGGGGGGGCGCCGGTCCAGCGCGGCTCCCGCCCGGGCGATGCCGAAAAAAGCGCACGCCCCAGCAGGGCTGGGGCGGCGCAATTCAGTCGGCAAGTTTAGCCGGTCGGTCGCGCGGGCGCTTCTGCGGCGCAGCAAGGCGGGCGGGAGGCAGCCGGCTTCGCGGGCGGGAAATCGCGGCCGGAGGCCGCTCCCGCGGCTCAGCGCACCCAGTGGCCGGGCACGAAGTGCCAGTACGGGCCGCGGTGCACCCATGCGGCCGGGACGTAGCGGTGGCCCGGACGCGCGCGCACCCAGTAGCCGTCCACCCAGATGTGGCGATGGCCTTCCCAGCGCCAGTAGCCGGGCACCCACACGTAGCCGGCGCGCGGCGGCGGCACCCGCACGTGGCGCGGCGGCGGGGGCGCCACGCGGACGTCGACCACGACCGGGCGCGCCTCCGCCTGCGGCGCGTAGCTGGCGGCGCCCAGCGCGAGGCCCAGGCCGGCGAGCAGGGCGAGGGAACGGGTCATGGCGTTCATCGTCGATCTCTCCTGTGGAGCCGAACGGGTCGGCGTGCAGGACGGGGAACGCGAGGCCGCCGCCGCTGTTGACGATGCCGGCCGGTGCCGTTCAGGCGTCAGCCGGCCCGGTGCGCGCGGGCCCTACAGCCGGCAGCTCGGCGCGTGTCCGCCGGCGCGCGCGGCCTGGTAGGTCGGCATCAGCCGCTGTGCCTGCGCGCCCAGCGTCTGCGCGCGGTTGGACGGCGCCGGGTGGGTGGAGAGGAACACCGGCGGCTTGCTGCCGCCCTGCGCGGCCATCTTGTTCCACAGCGTGGCCGCGGCGCGCGGGTCGAAGCCCGCCTGCGCCATGTAGCGCAGGCCCAGCGTGTCGGCCTCGCTCTCCTGCGCGCGCGAGAACGGCAGCAGGATGCCCACCTCCGCGCCCAGGCCCAGCGCCGCGGCGGCGTAGCCGGCGTTGGTGCCGCGCGTGCCGGCGTACACCGAGCCGGCCAGTACCGCGGCCTGCGCGGCGTAGTTGTCCGAGACGCGCTCGGCGCCGTGGCGCGCCACCACGTGCGACAGCTCGTGGCCCAGCACCACGGCGAGCTGGTCCTGGTCGGTGGCCACCTTGAACATGCCGCGGTTCACGCCGATGCGCCCGCCGGGCAGGGCGAAGGCGTTGGCGCTGTCGTCGCCGACGATCTGCACCTCCCACTGCTGGGTGTTCCACGGCGCGGGCAGCACCGCGACCAGCGCGTTCGCCACGCAGGTGGCGTAGGCACGCTCGCGCGGCGCATCGACGAACTTGCCCTGCTTGCGCAGGTCGTTGAACGCGGTCAGCCCCATCTGGTTCATCTGGCTGTCCGACACCATCATCAGCTGGTGCCGCCCGGTGGGCGAGGTGGCGCAGCCGGCGAGCAGCGGGACGGCCAGCGCGGCGGCCAGGGTGCGGGTACGCATGCGGCATCCTCCTTGGTTGCGCGGGGTCAAAGCATAGTCGCTGGCCTGCCGGCTTGAAATAAAACGAACGGTCGTGCTATTCATGGCGCCATGAATGCGACCGCCAGCGCCGGCAAGGGCGCCGCCACCCGCGAGCTGATCCTCGACCACGCCTTCGCGCTGGCCCGCGCCGAGGGGCTGGAGGGGCTGTCGATCGGTGCGCTCGCCGCCGCCGTGGGCATGTCCAAGAGCGGCGTGTTCGCCCATTTCGGCTCGCGCGAGGAGCTGCAGCTGGCCGTGCTCGACGCCGGCGCGCGCCGCTTCGTGGACCGCGTGCTGAAGCCGGCGCTGCGCACGCCGCGCGGGCTGCCGCGCCTGCGCGCCATCGTGGCCCGCTGGTTCGAGTGGAGCCGCGAATACCAGAGCGGCTGCGTGCTGCTCTCCGCCGCCAGCGAGTACGACGGCCGCGACGGCGCGCTGCGCGAGGGCGTGGTGCGCCAGCAGGCCGGCTGGCGCGACGAGTTGCGCAAGGCGGTGCTCCAGGCCGTCGAGGAAGGCCACCTGCGCGCGGATCTCGACGCCGACCAGTTCGCCTTCGAGATCTACGCCCTGATGCTGGGCCTGCACCACGACGCCGGGCTGTTCGGCTTCGACGACGCGAGCCGGCGCGCCGCGGCGGCGTTCGAGCGCCTGTGGCAGGGCTGGCGGTCCTGAGGATCGCGCCGTGTCCGCCGTCGCCGCCCGCCCGCCGCTCGCCGACCGCCTGAAGCTCGCCGTCGTGCGCGCCGGCTTCGCCCTCGGCGGCCGGCTGGCGCCGCGGCGCACCGTGGCGCGCGCCGCGCGCCTGTTCGCCACGCCGCTTGCGAGCAGCCGCACCCGCGCGCAGGCGGCGCCGCCGGACGCGGCGATGAAGCGCGGCACGCTGGAGGTCGACGGCCGCGCCATCGCCACCTACCTCTGGGGCGATCCCGCCGCGCAGCCGTATGCGCTGCTCGTGCACGGCTGGTCCAGCTTCGGCCTGCGCTTCCTGCCGTGGGTGCCGCGGTTGCGGGCGCTGGGCTACGCGGTGGTCGCCTTCGACCAGCCCGGCCACGGCCACAGCGGGGGCCGGCTGTGCACGCTGCCCGACTTCGTCGCCACCGTGCGCGCGGTGGGGCGTCGCTACGGGCACGCCGCGCTGGCGGTGGCGCACTCGCTGGGCGGCGCCGCGGTGACGCTGGCGCAGGACGAGGACTGGCACGCCGCGCGGCTGGTGCTGGTCGCGCCCGCCGCGGACATGCGCGCCGCCACGCGCCGCTTCTTCCGCCTCGTGCGCCTGGGCGGGCACCTGCGCGAACCCTTCTTCGCCTGCCTGCAGCAGCGCACCGGCGTGCACGTGGACGAGCTGCGGCTGGAGCCGAAGCTGCGCACGCTGGGCCAGCCCGCGCTGATCGTGCACGACCTGGACGACGCCGACGTGCCGTGGGCCGAGGGCGAGCGCTACGCGCAGCACTGGCCCGGCGCGCGCCTGCTCACCACGCAGGGCCTGGGCCACCGCCGCGTGCTCGACGCGCCGGAGGTGATCGATGCCGCGCTCGCCTTCGCGCGCGGCGGGACGGTGGGAGAGCGCGTCGTCGGCAGCCTGGAGCTCGCGGCCGCGCTGTAGCCGGTGCCGCCGCGATGCGGGAGCGGCCTCTGGCCGCGATGGCCTGCCGCCGCGATGCGCGCGCGTACGGCCGCGTTTGCGCCACCGCAACATGAGTCCAACACCGGCATCGCCTAAAATCGGCGGCCTACCGCCATTCAAGCCGGAGCTTCCATGAGCACCCCCGCCAAACAGATCTCGGCCCGCGCCGCCGCCGAGTCCGCGCCGCTGCGCTTCGTCACCGCGGCCAGCCTGTTCGACGGCCACGACGCGGCGATCAACATCATGCGCCGGATCATCCAGGCCCAGGGCGCGGAAGTGATCCACCTCGGCCACAACCGCTCGGTGGAGGACGTGGTGCGCGCCGCGCTGCAGGAGGACGCCGACGCCATCGCGCTCAGCTCCTACCAGGGCGGCCACGTCGAGTACTTCAAGTACATGGTGGACATGCTCAAGGAGAAGGGCGCGCCGCACATCCGCGTGTTCGGCGGCGGCGGCGGCACCATCACGCCGGAGGAGATCCGCGAGCTGCAGGCCTACGGCGTGGAGCGCATCTACCACCCCAACGACGGCATGAAGATGGGGCTGGTGGAGATGATCGAGGACGTGATGGCGCGCACCCGCGCCGCGGCGCAGAAGCGCGCGGAGGGCGAGGGCGCCTCCGCCCGTCCGGCCCAGGTGGACATCGACGACGAGATCGCCGTGGGCCACATGCTCACCGCCATCGAGGAAGGCCGGCTGGGCGAGGCGGAGCTGGCGCGCCTGCGCAAGGAGTGGAACCTCGCCGGCAAGCAGACGCCCGTGCTCGGCCTCACCGGCACCGGCGGCGCGGGCAAGTCCTCGGTGGTGGACGAGCTGCTGCTGCGCTTCCTGCACGCCTTCCCCGGGATGCGCGTCGCCGTGCTCGCGGTCGATCCCACCCGCCGCCGCAGCGGCGGCGCGCTGCTCGGCGACCGCATCCGCATGAACGCGCTGCGCAGCCACCGCGTCTACATGCGCTCCATGGCCACGCGCCGCCAGCACGCCGCCACCAGCGCGGTGCTGCACGACTGCATCGGCTTCCTCAAGGCGCAGGGCTACGACCTGGTGATCGTCGAGACCGCCGGCATCGGCCAGAGCGACTCGGAGATCGTCGACCTGGTCGACTTCGCCGCCTACGTGATGACCAGCGACTACGGCGCCGCCAGCCAGCTGGAGAAGATCGACATGCTCGACTTCGCCGAGCTGGTGGTGCTCAACAAGTTCGACAAGCGCGGCGCCGAGGACGCGCTGCGCGACGTGCGCAAGCAGTGGAAGCGCAACCGCAACGCCTTCGCCATGAAGGACGAGGACGTGCCGGTCTATCCCACCATCGCCAGCCAGTTCAACGACCCGGGCGTGACCTGGATGTTCGTGAATCTGTGCCGGCTGATGCGGGAGAAGCTGGGAACGGGGAACGGGGAACGGGGGCTGGGCAGCGCGCGCTGCGACTTCGATCCCAAGGTGGACGTGGCGATCAAGGAGCCGCGCGCCACGGTGCTGATTCCCGGCAGCCGGGTGCGCTACCTGGCCGAGATCGCCGAGCAGGGCAGGGCCATCAACAGCTCCATCGCCCGCCAGGCCGAAGCCGCCAGCAAGGCCCAGCACTACTACGAATCGCTCAGGGAACTCGGCGACGAGGCGCTCCCGCGCCCGCTGGACCTCTACGCCGGCGACGCTTTGCATCCCTCTCCCTCCGGGAGAGGGACCGAGGGCGAGGGTACGGCTCTTGCGTCGCCTTCCACGCAAGCGTCGAACCCTCACTCCCAACCCCTCTCCCAAGGGGAACGGGGAGCGGCCGACCGCACGCTCGTCCTCCTCCGCCAGCGCTACGACGAAGCGGTCAAGGAGCTCTCGGCCGAATCCATCCGCCTTCTCCGCGGCTGGCCCAAACTCCGCGACTCCGTCACCAAGGACGTCAACGAATACCAGGTCCGCGGCAAGACCATCCGCGTCGACAACTACCGCGAATCCCTCAGCCACCAGAAGATCCCCAAGGTCGCCCCGCCCAAGACCGAGAGCTGGGGCGACCAGCTTCTCTTCCTCGGCAAGGAGAACCTCCCCGGCCACTACCCCTACACCGGCGGCGTGTACCCGTACCGCCGCACCGGCGAGGACCCCACCCGCATGTTCGCCGGCGAGGGCACGCCCGAGCGCACCAACCGCCGCTTCCACTACCTGAGCCAGGGCGGCGCGGCCGCGCGCCTGTCCACCGCCTTCGACTCGGTGACCCTGTACGGCGAGGACCCGGCGCCGCGCCCGGACATCTACGGCAAGATCGGCAACAGCGGCGTCTCCATCGCCACGCTGGACGACATGAAGAAGCTGTACTCCGGCTTCGACCTGTCCGCGCCCACCACCTCGGTCTCCATGACCATCAACGGCCCCGCGCCGATCATCCTGGCGATGTTCATGAACACCGCCATCGACCAGAACGTGGAGAAATACCTGCGCGCCGATGCCGCCCGCTGGGCCGAGGCGGAGAAGAAGATCGCCGCCCTGTACGAAGGCCGGCAGCGGCCGCGCTACTCCGGCGACCTGCCCAGGGGCAACGACGGCTTAGGATTGGGCCTGCTCGGCGTCACCGGCGACCAGCTGGTGGACGCGGAGACCTACGCGCGCCTCAAGGAGGACACCCTGCAGACCGTGCGCGGCACCGTGCAGGCCGACATCCTGAAGGAGGACCAGGCGCAGAACACCTGCATCTTCAGCACCGAGTTCGCGCTGCGCATGATGGGTGACATCCAGCAGTACTTCGTCGACCACAAGGTGCGCAACTTCTACTCGGTGTCGATCTCCGGCTACCACATCGCCGAGGCCGGCGCGAACCCGATCAGCCAGCTCGCCTTCACCCTGAGCAACGGCTTCACCATCGTCGAGTACTACCTCGCGCGCGGCATGCACATCGACGACTTCGCGCCCAACCTGAGCTTCTTCTTCTCCAACGGCATGGACCCGGAGTACACCGTGATCGGCCGCGTGGCGCGCCGCATCTGGGCCCGCGCCATGCGCGAGCGCTACGGCGCCAGCCCGCGCAGCCAGATGCTGAAGTACCACATCCAGACCAGCGGCCGCTCCCTGCACGCGCAGGAAATCCAGTTCAACGACATCCGCACCACGCTGCAGGCGCTGTACGCCCTGTTCGACAACTGCAACAGCCTGCACACCAACGCCTACGACGAGGCCATCACCACGCCCACCGAGGAAAGCGTGCGCCGCGCCGTGGCGATCCAGATGATCATCAACAAGGAGCTGGGGCTGAACTTCAACGAGAACCCCTGGCAGGGCAGCTTCATCGTCGACGAGCTCACCGACCTGGTGGAGGAAGCCGTGTACAAGGAGTTCGACGCCATCAGCGAGCGCGGCGGCGTGCTGGGCGCGATGGACACCATGTACCAGCGCGGCAAGATCCAGGAAGAGTCGATGTACTACGAGCAGAAGAAGCACGACGGCTCGCTGCCGCTGATCGGCGTCAACACCTTCCTGCCGAAGGAGCATGGTGGGGAGGTGGCGACCGAGATCGAGCTCATTCGCTCGACGGAGGAGGAGAAGGCCCAGCAGATTGCCAATGTACGGGCGTTCGGGGAGGCGCGGAACGCGCTGGCGCCGGAAAGCCTCAAGCGCTTGCAGGACACCGCACGGGAGCGGAAGAACGTGTTCGAGCAGCTGGTGGAGGCGGTGAAGTACAACTCGCTGGGGCAGATCAGCCACGCGCTGTATGACGTGGGCGGGGAGTACCGCCGCAACATGTAGCGCCATGCCAACCTCTCCCCGGCTGCGCCGGGGGAGAGGTTGGGGGAGAAAGGGGAAGCTTTCTGTACCGGTGCGGCGAGCTGGCATATAGCCTGCCTCGGCCAGGCTAAGCCGACTAGCGCGCAACCGTGCCTATCATCTCCAGCTTTTTCGGCATCTACGTCCGCATGTACTTCGTGGACCATGCCCCGCCGCACATCCACGTGGAATACCAGGGTCACGAAGCGCTGGTGGCTATCGGCGATGGCGCCATCTTGCAGGGCGGGCTGCCGAGGCGCGCCCAGGCGATAGTCAGACAGTGATGTCTCGACCACCAGCGGGAGCCGGAGCAGGATTGGGCATGCGCGCAAGCCCTGCAGCCCATGGGCCGTATACCGGGGGCCGACAATGATTAAGCTGATCGAAGTCGAGCCGAGAGGTGGCTACCAACTCGCATTGCGCTTCTCCGACGGCGCCGCCGGCGTACTCGACTTTGCGCCTTTCGTCGATGCCAACACGCCCATGACGGCACCACTGCGCGCCCCTGCATTTTTCGCTCGCCACCACATCGAGCTGGGTGCGCTGGCATGGCCCAACGGGCTGGATTTCAGTGCGGGGTCGCTGTACCGGCGGTTGGAGGACGCGGGGAAACTGGTGCGTGGCAAGCGGGTGGCTTGAGTTGCAGCAGTGCTGTGCCCACAGCCTGCGGGTTGTCCAAGCGTGAGGAGCTCAGCATGGCCGAAGCGCTGTCACCCGCCATGGACCTGCCACCCTCATGAAACAGCGCACGTTCGCCTCGCTGAGCTACGAGACCAAGAAGAAGCCGACGCGGCGGGAGAAGTTTCTCGGCGAGATGGACCGGGTCGTGCCATGGGCGGATCTGCAGGCGCTGATCGCGCCGCACTATCCGACCTCCGGCCTGCGCTGTACGAAATCGAGTCGATGCGTCGGTTTGCGGGTTTGGAGTTGAACGACGGGGCGATTCCGGACGAGACGACGATCTTGGAATTCCGCCGGCTTCTGGAGCAGCACGGTCTGGCGCAGCGGATGCTGGAGGTGGTGAACGTGCACCTGGCCGACAAGAGCCCTCTGCTGCGCCAGGGCACGATCATTCATGCGCCGTCCTCGACGAAGAACGCGGACAAGGCCCGTGATCCGGCCATGCGCCAGACGAAGAAGGGGAACCAGCGGTACTTCAGCATGAAGGCGTACATCGGTGCGGACGTCGAATCGGGGCTGGTGCACACGGTGACGGTCACGCCGGCCAACGAAGCGAACGTGACGCAAACAGAGAAGCTGCTGCACGGCAGGGAGAAGAGCGTGCATGCCGACGCGGGCTACATCGGCGCGGACAAGCGGTCGGAGAAGCGTGGTCGGAGGTGGTCCATCGCCGCCAAGCGCGGCACCGTGGTGAAGCTTCCGGAAGGCGAGCTGAAGGCGGCGACGAAGGAATTCGAATCCCTCAAGGCGGCGATCCGCGCGAAGGCGGCCCCCCCGTTCCGGGTGATCAAGCGGCAGTTCGGCTACGTGAAAGTGCGCTACCGCGGACTGGCGAAGAACGCCGCGCAGGTGCAAGCGCTGTTCGTGCTGTCGAACCTGTGGATGGCGAGGAAGCGGTTGTTGGGGATGACGGGATAAGTGCGCGCGCAGGCCGCAAGACGGACCGAGCACAGGCGAGCAAACAACGAAACCGAGCACCGAATGCGCAAACAGCCCGCGCAGAGATGCGATGCTCGCCTCATGCGCGCCAGCTGGTTGCCACGCGGCGATAGATTGGATGTTCCCTAACGGTGTCAGACCCCTCTTTCTGAGAAGCTCAGTTGTCGACGCGCCGCCAAACCGACACCGGCACGTCGCCGTTTGGACGCGGCGGCACCCGGTAGCTGAGCGTGTCGCCATGCAACTCGAAGGCGCGGCGTTGCTCCTGCCCCTCCCAATTGGGAAAGGAGGCGCCTTCGATATGGAACACCAACTGGTGCCGGTCCGGTTCGACTGCGATCGTGCCGAAATGGGTACTCGAGCCCAGCACCGCCGCCCGGTATTCCTGCGCGCTGGCCTTGGCCTTGTCCGGGTTGGCGAAGCGCGGGCGGTCGCTGCGGAAGATCTGCAGCGAGTAGTGCCCCGTGCGGTCGATCAGCAGCAGGCCCTTCGGTGCATCGCCGTAGTCGCGCGAGCGCGAGCCATCCGGATGCAGCACGTCGGCTGCCACCAGCGTCCAAGTTCCGGCCAGCGAAACATCGCCGCGGGTATCGGCCGCCCCAGCGCCGGAGGACCAGGCCAGGCCGGGCAGCAGGCAGGCAATGACGGCAAGGCGGGAGAAGGTACGGTGCAGGCTCATGGGGTTTCTCCTTCGAATCGGGTGCAGCATGCGTGGGTGGAGTCCCGCCGATCGTAGGGCTTGCCGGCATGCGGAAAAACCGAATAATTCGGTAGCAATACTTTCGAATTGCTTACCGATGCCGCTCCCCAATCTCGACATGGACGCGCTGCGCAGCCTGGTGGCGATCCTGCACCTGGGCAGCCTGGCCCGTGCCGCGGAACGGATCGGGCGCTCGCCCTCGGCGATCAGCCAGCAGATGCGCAAGCTGGAGTTGCAGTTGGGCCAGCCGCTGTTCCGCAAGCAGGGCCGCCGCGTGGTGTTGACCGAGGCGGGCGACCGGGTGCACGCCTACGCGCGCCGCATCCTGGAACTCAACGACGAGGCGGTCCACGCGGTGCGCGGCGCGGCGGTCGACGGCGTGGTGCGCTTCGGCCTGCCGGGCGACTTCGCCGAGTCCTGGCTGCCGGCGGCGCTGGGGCAGTTCAGGAAGGCCTACCCGGCGGTGCGGATGGATGTGCTGGTCGAACGCAACGGCGTGCTGCTCGAACGGCTCGACCGCGGCGAGCTCGACCTGGTCCTTGCCATGAACCATGGCGCTCGTGCGGATGCCGAGCGCCTGGCCACGCTGCCGATGACCTGGATCGGGCCGAAAGGAACGGGCGAGGTCGTGCGGCCCGCTACGGTGCTGGACCTGGCGCTCTACCAGCCGCCGTGCTTCTTCCGCCAGGCGGGCACGGCCGCGCTGGATCGGGCCGGCATCGCCTGGCGGCCGGCCTTCGTCACCGCCAGCCTGCACAGCCTGTGGGCCGGCGTGGCTGCGGGCCTAGGGATCACCGTGCGCACGAGCGCCGACCTCCCGCCCTTGCTGATGCGCCTGGATGAGCGTCACGGCCTGCCGGCGCTGCCGGGCGTGGACCTGTGCCTGCATACCGCCCCTGGTCCGCCGTCGGCAGCGCTGGCGCACCTGCGGCAAGCGGTGATGGAGCAGGCGCGGATGCATCTGGGCCAAGGAAACGATGGGGGTAGAGACTAACGAGAGCGGTCGCCGACAGACTTGCGGGTATGGGCAGGGAATGCAGGTGATGTGACCGCTCCACTCGGTAGTCCCCACATGGAGCATTTGCTCCTGGGATCGGGCCCGGCACCGCGGCAGCAGGCCTACAGGGCATTGTCCGATGGCGCTGATACCCGAGCAGATGGCGGAGACCCGTGCCTGTCTGCAGTAACAGCGTGCGCCGGGACCTGCGCGGCGTCCCAACACGGAGTCTCTGTCGTGTCCCAGTCCCGCCTCCTCCGCTTCGTTTTTTCCGGCCCGATGTCCCTCTGGATGCCGCTGCCGATGGCCGCCTTCGTGGCCTGGCTCAATCTCGGTTTCGACCGTGCCTACCTTGCGCACTGGAGGCATGCCTTCCTCGCCGCATGGCCGGCTGCCTTCGTCATCGTGCTGTTGTTCGGCCCGACGGTGCAGCGGCTAAGTCAGGCGTTCGTCGCACGCCTGCCGGCATCGGCCCATCGTGGCTGAAGCGTGGGCCATGGTGGCGTGCGCAGTGGCCAGGTGTGCCGGTGAACCCGGTCGAACGGCCCTGTACCCTTCAGACATTTGCGGACGATCCGAGATGACCAGGAAAAACGCCACATCCAGGTTCGAGGCGAAGCTGCTGCGCCCGGCGGAGCCCCGCCATGCGTCGTGGACGTTCGTGGTCCTGCCCGCGGAAGTCAGCGCCCGGTTGCCGCGGCGGGGCAGGACGACCGTGGAGGGCACGCTCAACGGCCAGGCCTTCCGCGCCACGCTCGAACCGGATGGCCGGCTGAGCCATTGGCTCAAGGTGGACAAAGCGCTGCGCGAGGCCGCTGGCGCCGCCATCGGCGACAGGGTGGTGCTCGAGATCGCGCCGGCGGCGAAGGAACAGGAGCCGAAGCTTCCTCTGGACCTGCGCCGGGCGCTGGACGACGCGCCCGAGGCCCGGGCGACCTGGGAAAGCACGACCACCCTGGCGCGCGTGGACTGGGTCCACTGGATCACGTCGGCCAAGCAGCCGGCCACCCGCGCCAAGCGGGTCGCCGACGCCTGCGACATGCTTGCCTCGGGCAAGCGGCGGGTCTGCTGCTTCGACCCGTCCGGCTACTACAGCAAGGCGTTCAAGGCGCCGGAAGCGGCGGATGAGCCCCAGGGAGGTCTGTCCGGCGGACGGCGAGCCGGTCGCCGGCACGATCCGGTCCGCACCGCGTCCTCGCGGTAGCAGTTGACCGGCACGCCACTGGACAATGCCTTCGACACATTGAGCCGCAAGATGCCACCTGCGTGCGGTCGTCGAACGGACGCCTGCCGCGGCCGAGCGGGACCGATGGACCCGCAGGCGCAGCTGGTCGACCAGATCCGTGGCCAGCAGCGGGGGCACCAAGTCGCTGCTGTCCCGGGCGAGCAGGCCGGGACCGTTACCGCGCCTGGGTTCGCACACCGCGATGGCGATGCCAAGCCCCACCTTGACGCCCACCGCACCGCTACGCCACTTTCCGGCACTGGACCCAGCCGAGCCCCGCCGCCGCCATGCGACGCGAGATCGCCATCGTCGTCTTCCCGGGATTCCAGCTGCTGGACGCCGCCGGCCCGGTCGCCGTGTTCGAGATGGCGGAGCGCTTCCGGCCGGACAGCTACTCGATCAGCGTGCTCGCCCCGGGCGGCGGCATCGTGCGCAGTTCCTCGGGCGTGCACCTGGCGGCGGTGCCGCTGGGGCAAGGCCGTTTCGACACGGTGATCGTCTCGGGCGGCACCCTGGCGCAGGTCGAGGAAAGCCAGCGCGACGTCGTGGCCTGGCTCGGCGACGAGGCGTGGCGCCGGGCGGCGGGCGTCTGCTCCGGCGCGTTCTTCCTCGCCGAGGCCGGGCTGCTCGACGGTCGGCGCGCCACCACGCACTGGGACGCGGCCGAGCGCTTCCGGCTGCGCTATCCGCAGGTGCGGCTGGATGCCGACCGCATGTTCGTCAGGGACGGCAACGTATGGACGTCCGCGGGCATTTCCGCGGGGATCGACCTCGCGCTGGCGCTGGTCGAGGACGACCTCGGCCCCGGCATCGCGCGGCGCACGGCGCAGCAGCTCGTCGTCCACCAGCGGCGGCACGGCGGGCAGTCGCAGTATTCGGCGCTGGTGGAGCAGGGTGGCCGGACCGGGCGCTTCGGCGAGCTGATCGGCTGGATGCGCGTGCGCCTCGCCGAGCCGATGACGGTGGAGCGGCTGGCCGAGCGCGCCGCGATGAGCCCGCGCAACTTCGCCCGCGCCTTCGTGGCCGAGATCGGCGCGACGCCGGCGAAGGTCGTGGAAGGGCTGCGCCTGGAAGCCGCGCGCGTCGCGGTCGAGACCAGCCATCTCAGCCTGGACCACATCGCCGCGTCGACGGGCTTCGGCGATGCCACACGCATGCGCCGCGCCTTCGTGCGCGCCTTCGGCATGCCGCCGCAGTCCCTGCGCCGCAGCGCGAGTGCCTGAGCGCGACGCGCGTCGCAGAGCAGGCCTGCATCGGGCGTGTGCGCGTGGCGCGCATCCCGCCTTGGCCGTTTTTGTCCGGAATTTGTCCTTGCGGGCGATGCCTGGATCGCCCATAAAAGAGCGCCGCGGAGCACCCCGGCCGAGCGGCATTCCGCTGACGACCGTCCTGCCGTGCAGGCATGCATGAATCCGTGGCCGCGAGGGCCATGGCATCCGTGGCCTGCACCGGGAAACACCCCAACCTTTCGCGTGAGGATTCCCATGCGCCCGATCCTGCTCGTTCCGGCCATGCTCCTGTGCCTGGGCGCCGCGCAAGCCGCGACACCGGCCCCCGCGCCCGCAGCGCCGACCCGGCTCGACCACATCCTGCTCTGGGGCCGCGGGATCGACCAGGCCACCGCGGTCATGGCGGTCAAGCTGGGCTTCCAGGTGCGGCCCGGACGCGATCCCGGCGGAGTGGCCAACCGCTACGTCCGGTTCGCCGACAGCAGCTTCATCGAGCTGCTCGGCATCACCAGGCCCGATCCCGTGTTCGATCCGGGCATGAAGGAAGACCGGCAGGCGCTGAAGGGCGGGCCGGGCTCGCGCACCTTCGGCTTCCGCACCTCGTCGCTGGATGCGATCCACCGCTCGCTGCAGGCGCTGCACTACGCGGTCACGCCCTTCTTCTCCGGTCCCGACGGCGCGGAGCCGGGTTGGCGCCTGTTCGCGTTCGACCGCGCGCCGTTGTCGAGCAACACCTTCTTCATCGACTACGCCGCCGGCTACGCGCCCGACCAGTTCGACCCCATCAATGCCGACGACTACCGCGTGACGCGCGAGCATCCCAACGGCGCGCGCGAGCTCTCCTCGATATGGCTGGTGTCGGCCGACGCCGATGCCGACCGCCGGCAGCTCGAAAGGATGGGCTTCGGCCACGCAGTGCCGGTCGGGCTGCCCGAGGTGGGCGCGAAGGGCTTCTGCGTGCCGGTCGGCCCGACCGCGCTGCTCGCGCTGCAACCCGACGGCGCCGGCCTCGCCGGACGGACCTTGGCCAGCGGTGGCCCGCGCATCCTCGGCGTGAGCTTCGGCGTGGCCGACCTCGGCCGCGCGCAGCGCTGGGTCGAGCGCGGCTACGAACGCGAGCTGGCGACCTACCGCGGCCTCTCCGGCGAATCCTTCCTCGCCCCGACGCAGGACGACCTCGGCCTGTCCATCGAATTCCACGCGATGCAGCCGGCCGGTTCGCCGTGTGCCGGCGCGAGTCTTTAGGCCGGGCGTCAAGGCATGTGCATCCTCTCGCCCTGCGTGCAGAAATGAAGCGCTTCTTGCGAGATGACCAGATGTCCCGCGGCGGACGGTGAATCGGCGCGCGAGCGCCGCGCCTTCGTCGCAGGCGCGGCGGCGGGCAGGACGGGCTGCTCACGGCCAACCCGTCCAGGGCCAGCCGGCTTTGGCGGCTGCCTACTCCCGGCCTGGCCGGAGATCGAAACCTGCACGGATCAATCAGGAATGCGCCCTATTCTCATAGACAACGAAGCGGCGGCCATGCGATGCTGCTGCATCCGCAGTGGATTCCCGGCGACCACTCGCCAAGCGGCCCGGTGGCGCTGCCGGAAGGCTGGCAGTTCGGTACCGCGCTGGAAACGACTTCGCAGTCCGGCGGCACTACCACGTTCAAGCCGGTGACGTTCAACACGCTGGTCGACTCGCCAGTCCACGCAGGCCAGTGTTTCAAGCGCGTTGATCTGACGCCGGCCGGCGAGGCGCCGGTGCACCCGGACATCGTGGCCGACGAGCCGAAATACCTGGCGATGACCCCGGAGCAGGTGGCAGTGCATCGCGCGCTGGCCATGCAGGCGCTCAGGCTGTTCGGCGCGCACCACTGCGACCACTACGACTTCCTGTTCTCGCTGTCCGACCAGCCGGGCGGCACCGGGTTGGAGCACCACCAGTCCAGCGAGAATGGCCCGGGCACCGACTACTTCACCGCTTGGGCGGACGGCGCGCCGGACCGCGACCTGCTGGCGCACGAGTACACCCATTCGTGGAACGGCAAGTTCCGCCGTCCGGCCGACCTGCGGACGCCCGACTTCAACGTGCCGATGGGCGATTCGCTGCTGCGGGCAGGCGCGCCTGTCGGCTTGCCGCATATGGCCCGTTGGAAGTCCGGCCAGGGCAACCCGTCGGGGCCGCACGGCTAGCGACGCGCCGGGGTCGCTCTGCGGGCGCCGACATGCAGGCTGCCCGACGCATCGAACGCGATTGCCTCGCCCGTTTCCGGCGCGACGAACGTCGACGCGGACGTGGGCACCAGCGGTGTGCGGCCGACGTCGGGGAGATCGAGGTACCAGCGGCTGCCGTCGCGGACGAGGGCGACGTTGCGTCTGCCGCGCGGATCCGGATCGTCGAAGACATAGCGGCCGAGGCGTTTCTCCATGGCGGCTTCGTCCAGCGCGGCGCGACCCGCGACCCGCGGCGCGTAGTCCGGCCAGCCGTAGGCGGCCGCCACGGCCTTCGTGAACTCGCCGCCCAGGTAGGGGCCATTGTCGCCGTCCGTCATCACGACGACGCCGTTGCCGCTCTGCAGGTACATCACGTAGCTGCTCTTGAAGCCCAGGTTGCCGCCGGAATGCATGAAGCGGCGATGTTCGCCGTCGCCGCTGACGAAAACGCCCATGCCGTACTTGCCGGGCCCGGGGGCGAGCATTGCCCGCGCGGCCGGGCGGGGCATGAACGACGGCAGCCCTTCCGCGGCGGCGCGCACGGCGACAAGCCAGCGCGCGAGGTCTTCCGCCGTCGTCCAGAGACCGGCGGCGGCCAGTTCGGGATAGGTGTTGGCACCGCCCGGAACCGGCCTGCCGTCGCTGGCATGCCCGGTCGCGTGCGGCAGCCCCGGGGGCAGCGGCTGCGCGAAGGTGCTGGCATGCATGCCCGCCGGGTCCAGCACCTCCCGCCGCATGAGCTCCGCGAACGGCATGTGCGCGCAATGCGCCAGCGCGATCTGCGCAAGCGTGTAGCCGCCGCCCGAGTACGCATACGCCGTGCCGGGCGTGGCCGCAATGACCACCGCGGGCGTGTTCGCCGGCGGCTGGCCGAGCACGACCTGCTCCGGCGTGGGCACGGCATGCCCCGGCGGATAGCCGGGAAAACCGTCCACCGTGGCGCCCGCGGTGTGGTGGAGCAGCGCGCGCAAGGTGACCGGATGCGCCGCATCCTGCTTGCCTGCCGGCAGCCGCAGCGGCAGCAGGCACGCATCCACGGGCGCATCGAGGTCCACGGCGCCACGGTCGGCAAGGATCGCGGCCAGGCTTCCGGTGACGCCCTTGCTCAGCGATGCGGCCTGGAAGCGCTCGTCGCCCGCGGGCAGCCGCACCGTTCCATCGATGCCATAGCGTGCCGACCATGCGATCCGGCCATGCTCGATCACGGCCACCGTCATCGTCGGCACCCGGTACCGCTGCATTCGTTCGTACACGTTCCAGCGGACCGCCGGTTCGCCCGCGACCTCGACGCGCGGCCGCAGACCGTTCTCCACGGCCTCGCGGCGCGCATCGCCGGGGCCGGGCCGCGTGCACCCGGCGGCGGCGAAGAGGGTGAGCAGGCATGCGAGCGAAGCACGCATGACATGGGGCTTGCCCGGGACATGTCCGGCCGCCGTCATCAGCAAAGCCTCCCGTCGCACGAGGCGAAGACGTCGTGGCACGGATGCGCGTGATGCCGCAAAGGTTTAATCCCGCAGGGTGCCTGCCAGAGCCCGGGATCGGCATGACGGCGAGGCGGAAGCGGGCGGCGTTGCCGGAAGCCGCGACGGCAGGGCGCCCGCTGGCCGCGTCGCGGTCCCCTGCCGTCGTCGCGGATCGGTCGGCCGGCCGGCGTCCGGATGCGGGCTTGAGCACCACGGTACCCCGTGGGACGATCGCGCGGTGACCGGCCGTTCCGCCACAGCCCAGCATCTTCGTGACCTCGCGCGGCTGCGCCGCGTGCGCGACCGCATCGACCGCGAGTACGCAAGGCCGCTGAACGTCGAGGCGCTCGCGCGCGGCGCGCACATGTCGGCCGGGCACCTCAGCCGGCAGTTCAGGCTCGCCTTCGGCGAGTCGCCGTACAGCTACCTGATGACGCGGCGCATCGAGCGCGCGATGGCGCTGCTGCGCCGCGGCGACCTCAGCGTCACCGAGGTCTGCTTCGCGGTGGGCTGCGCGTCGCTGGGTACCTTCAGCACGCGCTTCGCCGAGCTGGTCGGCGTCCCGCCCGGCGTCTACCGCCGCGAGGCGGCGGGCACGACGGCGGGGATGCCGTCCTGCGTGGCGCGGCAGGTGACGCGGCCGGTCAGGAATCGAGAAGCGCGGGCCGGCGAACCGGGCCTAGCATGAGCGCTCCTTCGCCACCGGGCAGCATCACCATGGACATCAGCATTCACGCGAGCTTCCTCCCGCACACCGACCCGGACGCCTCGCTGGCCTTCTACCGCGACGTGCTCGGCTTCGAGGTGCGCAACGACGTCGGCTACCAGGGCCTGCGCTGGATCACGGTCGGCCCGCCGGGCCAGCCCGACACCTCCATCGTGCTGTACCCGCCGTCCGCCAGTCCCGGCGCCACCGACGAGGAGAAGCGCACCATCGCCGAGATGATGGCCAAGGGCACCTACGCGATCCTGCTGCTGGCGACGCCGGACCTCGACGCGGCCTTCGAGCGCATCCAGGCCAGCGGTGCCGAGGTCGTCGAGGAGCCGACCATGCAGCCCTACGGCGTGCGCGACTGCGCCGTGCGCGATCCCGCGGGCAACCTGCTGCGCGTGCAGGAGCGGCGCTGAGCGCACACGCGCGGCCCAGCCTGGTCGGCGGACATTCGCGGAGGACCGAGACATGGCAGGAAAAAGCAGGGCGGGGACCGGCTCCAAGCCTTCCGCCCGCCGCGCGACGGGCAGGGCGTCCCCGGGCTTCACGGACGAGGAACGGCTCGCCATGCGCGAGCGCGCGCGGGAGCTCAAGGCCGAGTCGCGCGGCCGGCGCGCCGCCGGAAGCGACGGCGAGGGCGACGTGCTCGCCGCGATCGCCGGGATGCCCGAGCCGGACCGCTCCATGGCGGCCCGCATCCACGCCATCGTCAAGACGTGCGCGCCGGAGCTCGCGCCGAAGACCTGGTACGGGATGCCTGCCTACGCGAAAGGGGACAAGGTCGTCTGCTTCTACCAGGGGACGTACAAGTTCAAGACGCGGTACGCGACGCTCGGCTTCAGCGACAAGGCGCAGCTCGACGACGGGGCGATGTGGCCCACGGCCTTCGCCCTGCGCGAGCTGGGCGCCGCGGAAGAAGCGCGGATCGCCGAGCTGGTGCGGCGCGCCGCGGGAAGCCGGTAGGGCCGGTCTCCCGGACGCGGCACCGCGCCGCGGTCATCCATCCCGCCGGCCGCGCCGTGCCAGCAGCGGATGCGTCTCCGGCATGCGCAGGAACGCGGGCAGCACGGCCAGCGCGACCGCGGCGATCATGGCGCCGGGCACGGCGGTCCAGCCGGTCAGCCGGACCAGCAGCTCGGCGAGGAAGGGCGTGAGGCCGCCGAAGATGGCCGTGGCGACGGTCACGCCCAGCGCCAGGCCGCTGAGCCGGCCTTCGCCGGGGAACTGCTCGGCGGTGGCCGGGGCGCCCACCGCGCTGACGCCACCGGCGAGGCAGGCCAGCACGATCGCGCCGGTGGCGATCTTCAGCTCGCCGCCGGCGGCCATCAGGCCGAACATCGCCAGCGGCAGCGGCAGGCTGGCGACGGCCAGCCCAATCAGCACCGGCCTGCGCCCGATCCGGTCGGACAGCGCCCCGGCCAGCGGCGTGACCAGGATGACCGCCACCGCGGCCAGCGTCGACAGCCCCAGCGAGCGGCCCTCGGCGAGGAGGCCCGACGAGGTGAGGAACGCCGGCAGGTAGGTGATGCCGACGTAGTAGGTGATCGAGCCCAGCGCCGAGACGGCGAAAGTGCGCAGCAGCGCGGGCCGGTGATGGGCGAGCGCGTGCCGCAGCGGCGAGTCGGGCACGCTGCGCCGCCGCACCTGCCGCAGGAAGTCCGGCGACTCGTCCATGGAGGAGCGCGCGAACCACACGCCGCCGGCCAGCACCGCGCCGGCGAGGAACGGCAGGCGCCAGCCCCAGGCGTCGAGGCGCGCCGCGTCCATCGCGCCGACCGTCAGCGCGGACAGCGCCACGGCCAGCAGCGCGCCGACCTCGCTGGCGGCCGAGGCCAGCGAGGTGACGAGGCCGCGCCGGTCCTTGCGCGCGCCCTCCAGCAGATAGGCGACCACGCCGGTGTATTCGCCGCCGACCGAGAACGCCATGAAGCAGCGCAGCAGCAGCAACAGCGCGCCGGCCGCCGGCCCGATCGCGGCATGGCCGGGCAGCAGCGCGGTGGCGAGCATCGCCAGCGTCATCAGCATCATCGACAGCAGCAGCGTGCGCCGCCGCCCGATGCGGTCGCCGAGGTGGCCGAACACCATCGCGCCGAGCGGCCGCATGCCGTAGGAGACGGCGAACCCGGCGAGCGTGACCAGCAGCGAGTTCCCGCCGCCGCCGAAGAACACGCGCGAAAGCACCGTGGCGAAGTACAGGTAGAGGGTGAAGTCGTACCACTCCACCACCGTCGACAGTGCCGCGATCACCTTGGAGCCGTGCGAGACCTCGGCGGCGCTGTGCTTTTCGGTCCGGGTCATCCGTGGGCGTCGGAAGCGGGCGGTGTCCCGATGGTAGCCGCTTCGCGTCCACGCCAAAGTATGGAGTGGTCCGCGGCAAGGCGGGGAGCCGGCCAAGGCGTCACCGCAATCGCGGATGACTTGCCGGCGTTGCATGGCGTTCAACGATGGCTGGCCGCCGTCGCTTGCACGGGTACGCCGGCACGGTCGCATCGAATGCCGATGCGGTTCGGGATCTCCCGGAACCTGTTCACGATCTTCCCCCGCCCCCCCCCCCGGGAGCCGTCCGCGCCTGGGCCAGGGAAGCGCGAAGGCACGCGGAGAAGCGCCATGGATGGCGCCGGCCCTGAGGAGCGAGGAAGGGATGCCGGTCCGCGACGGCGTGGCATGGCGGGAGCGGGCGAGGGTCCGGGCATCGCGGCCGGAGGTCGCTCCCACAGGGAACCTCGCAAGCCTTGTGGGAGCGACCTCCGGCCGCGATCAACCTGACGCGAAATCGCCAACGGCCCCGATGCCAGGCCCATCCCCGATACCGGGAGGTCGAGCGCGGCTCTGCCTGGCCGGAGCAGCACGCGAGGCGATGGAAGCAAGGCGAACGCCGCCCCCGCACCCGCCCGCGCTGGTTGCAGGCGGCTTGCCCTGCCACGCCGCCCTCACTGCACGACGCGCATTCCCTCCGGCATCTTCGAGAGCATCCGCATCGCGTTCAGGGTCGCCACCAGCTCGCGGTAGCTGCGCGCCAGTTGCTCGTAGAGCGCGGCATAGGCCTGGCGGGTGGCGCCGGCGACGCCGTGGTAGGCGCTGCGGCCGATGTCGATGAAGTAGTCCACGGTCACCCGGCGCCGCTCGGCCAGGCCGGGGAACAGGCCCGCCACGAGCAGGCAGCGGTCGCCCACGTCGCGCAGGGCGTCGGCGCGCGCGCTGCCCACCCGCGATAGCGCCTCCATCCAGTCCACGCCGTGCACGTGCGACAGCAGCGCGGCGTAGTTCTGGTAGCGCAGCAGCACGAACACCAGGTGGCTCTCCTGCGCCTCGTCCAGCGGGTGCCCCGCCCGTTCCGCCGCTTCCAGCACCAGCGCCTGCCAGACCTCCGCCGGCGTGCCTCTCCTGAACGCTTCGAACATGTCGCTTCGCCTCCCGGTTTGTCGACGCTTCGAGGCTACTTCGTTCCTGCGGGAGATGCCCGGCAGCCGGGAGGGGCGACTGCTGATACGCGGAAGGCAGGGATGCGATGGCGGCCCGGGTCCGGCGGTGGCGAGTGCGCGCCGTTCCGCTGGCCGCGGCTCATTGCCCTCCGGCGCGGCGTGCGCCCGGCCACACGCGGAACATGGCCACGGCATGGGTGGGCACGCTGGCCGCGATGCGGCCGTCGCTGGCGGCGTCGGCGTGCTTCCACAGGTCGCGCACGGTGTAGCCGTCGGTCGCCTTCATGCCGACCTCCTGCGCGGTGGTGGCGATCTCCACCGGCCCGCGGCCGCGGTTGAGCAGGACCACGGCCACCGAGCCGTCGGACATGGGCTTGGCCCAGACCTCGGTGGCGCCGTCGTCGCGCACCTTGTAGCCCTGGCGGCCGCCCCAGTCCTGGTCCACGGCGATCACGTCGCGGTTGGTGAGGATGCCGCGCACCTCGTCGGGCATGTGGCGCAGGTCGTTGCCGGCGATCAGCGGCGCGTTGAGCAGGGCCCACAGGCTGAAGTGCGCGCGGTTCTCGTCGTCGGTGAGGTAGCCGTTGCCCACCTCCAGCATGTCCGGGTCGTTCCAGGCGCCGGGATGCGAGGTGCCCGACAGCCCGGCCTGCTGGTCGAGGATGTCCAGGATGCCCTGCGGGTAGCGGTTGTCCGGCTGGTCGGTGGACCAGCGCGGGGTGATGTCCTGGGTGGTGCGCCACAGGTTGCCGATGGCCGGCGCCCAGCGCCAGGGCGCCTCGTTGCCCCACTCGCAGATGCTGTAGACGATGGAGCGGCCGGAGTAGGCCAGGGCGTCGCGCATGGCGGTGTAGCGCTGCACGTAGGTCCGGCCCTGGTGGTCGCCGCAGTTGTCGTACTTGAGGTAGTCCACGCCCCAGCGCGCGAACTGCTCGGCGTCCTGCCGCTCGTGGCCGAGGCTGCCGGGGTAGTCGGCGCAGGTGGTGGTGCCGGCCGATTCGTAGAGGCCCAGCTTCAGCCCCTTGCCGTGCACGTAGTCGGCCACGGCCTGGATGCCCTGCGGGAACTTGGCCGGATCGGGCACCAGCTCGCCGTGCGGGCCGCGCTGCCTGAGCAGCCAGCAGTCGTCGATGTTGACGTAGGTGTAGCCGGCGTCCTTCATGCCGGAGGCGACCATGGCGTCGGCGGTGGCCTCCACCAGCGCGGCGCTGACCTCGCAGTGGAAGCTGTTCCAGCTGTTCCAGCCCATCGGCGGCGTGCGCGCCAGGCCGTTGTCCAGGGCGTTGGCCGCGATGGCGGCGAGCGCGGCGGCCGACGCGGCCAGCGTTGCCAGGAAGACCTTGTGCCATGCGTTCATCGGTTCCTCCACGCGGCCCGCGGGAACGCGCGGGCAGGATGCGGCCGTCCGCCGCGCCGGCGCCGGCCATTCGGCCTGACCGGGGCGTCGCGCGCCGCGCCCGGGCGGCGTGGCGCCGGAAGGACCCGCCCGGGGCGACGCGCGGCAGAGTCGCTAGCCTTGCTTCTCCAGCGCCTTCACCGCGTCCAGGGTTTCCTGCACGTGCTTCTTCGGGCTGAGGTCGGAATAGACGTGGCTGATCTTGCCCGAGGGGGCGATCACGTACGAGGTGCGGTCCGACCAGCCGGGGCGCAGGGTGAGCAGCGCGTCGTATGCCTTGGCGACCTTCGCGCCGTCGTCGGCGGCGACGGGGAACTTGCCGCTGCAGTGCTCGGTTTCCTTGGAGAAGTCGGCCAGCTGGTCGGTGTTGCCCGCGGTGACGCCGATCACGGTGGCGTGCAGCGCCTTGAACTGGTCGATGGCCTGGGAGAACAGGTGCGCCTCGAGGTTGCAGCCGGCGGTGTGCGCGGCCGGGAAGAAATAGACCACCACCGGCCCCTTCTTCAGGGCGTCGGCCAGCTTGAAGGTGAAGGGCTGGCCGGCGAGGTAGGCGGGCAGGGTGAAGTCGGGCGCCTGCGCGCCCGCCTTCAGCGCGGCGAACGCGGGCGGGGCGAAGGCGGCGGCCGTGAGGGCGAGGGCGGCGAGCTTGGTCGGCAGTTTCATGGGCGTGCTTTCCTGGTGGGAGGAGAAGGGCTTTCGCTTTATACGCGCAAACGCGCCGGGTGGGTGCGGCAAGTGCGTTGGCAGGTTGCATTGCGGGATCTCCGTGCTTCACATCCACCGTGGGCGGATGGATACGCTTCGCCCTGGCGATGACGCCGTATGCCGTCCGCCTCACGGTTGTCCGGGCGATCCCGAGGGAAAGTTGCGCCACGGCGATGCGATGCGGTCCTCGCGCTCCAGCCGGTAATAGCCGAGTACCCGTTGCTTCTCTGCCTGGAACCCAGGACGGTCGGCCGGCGGAAGGTCGGCTTCCGGATGGACGCCATCAGCGTCGATGGCAAAGAACTCGTGGCCTATGGCCGCCACGCCGACGGAATCCGGCCTGGCCTCGAACAGCGAGGTGCCCAGAAAGCTGTTGTCGCCCTGCCGGATGCCCAGCAGTTGCAGGAGCGTCGGCGCGAAGTCGAGCGAGGTGCGGTCGTGCGCGTCGTAAAGCGTGGGCAGCGCGTGCGTGGGGTCGTAGACCAGCAGGGGAATCGCGTCGACGAAATAGGGCTGATAGCCAGTTCCGGCCACGGCGCGGTAGGGCGGCTCCGGAAAGGTGGCGTGGTCGGTGGTGAGGACGAGAATGGTGTCGCGCGCATAGGGACTGGCCATGAAATAGTCCAGGAACCGGCCGAACGCCCGGTCGAGGTTGTGCAGTTTGTTCAGCGCGGCGTTCGAGCCATCCCCGTACTTCGCGCCGTTCGGCATGACGTCGAGAAAGGCATGGGTGCCGAAGTTGTACAGCCCGACGAAGAAGGGGCGGTCGCCGCCGGAGAGCGAGCCGCGCTCCATCAGGACGTGCAGTGCGTGGAAGAGATCGTCGTCGCTGAGCGCGCCCTCGACGAAGTAGTAGGGACTGCCGGGGGCGATGTCCCGTGCCACGTCGTCGAACGAGTACACCCTGTCGAAACCCAGCGCGCGCAACATGGTGTTGAGGCCGACGGTGTCGTGATGCGGCGACAGGAAGAAGGTGCCGTAGCCGTGGTCGCGCAGCAGCATCGGCAGCGAACGGTAATGCACGGCGGCCAGCGCGGGACGGGCGGCTGCCGATTCCCAGGAGGCGCCATCTTCGCTGCCGCCGGCTTCCGGATAGCCCGAAACCAGCTGCCCTTGCAGGCCGCGGTAAGTGGCTGCGGTGTGGTTGTAATAGCGGACCACGCGCATCGATAGGCCGGCGAAGCGGTCCATGTTGGGCGTCAATCCGGGGTATGTCCCGCCATAGGCGCCCAGCAGGCGGGCGGAAGTGCCCTCCATGAAGACGACGATCACGTTGGGCGCGGCGTGCTGGCCTGGCTTGCGCGCGAAGGGCAGTCCGGCGCTGTAGATCCAGTGCTTCTCGAGCGGATACTTCGGCCCATGAGCGGATATCTCGGGACCGTGGTAGGCGTAATGGTCACCCACGGCAGCGCGGAGCGTGTGCGCCAGCGCGACAAGCGGGGCCTGCCGATAGTCGGCCTGGAGCAGGCCGGTGTCCGGCTGAGCGAGGAAGGAACAGGCCACGCCGAGGCCAAAGGCGGTGACGGCCGCCAGTCGAAGGCGGCGGCCCTTTGTCGGCGGGGCTGGGTGCGCCGCGCCGCGGGCATGGAAATGGCCAAGCACGAACAGCAGCCACCAGCAGGCCATCAGCGCGATGGCCAGAGCCATGCCGCGCCCGCGGATGATCCAGGCTTCGGCGCGGTTTTCCAGCGCCAGCGCGGTGATGAAATTGCCCGACAGGTGCAGCGAGTACATCTGCACCAGGTACGCCGCGCACACCAGCAAAGGGATGGCCAGGTAGGCGCCTTCGGCGGCGGCGGACCGCGGCGCGGGGACCGGACGCATCGCGGCGCAGAGGCTCCATGCCAGTCCCAGCTAGGCGGCCGCGGCCAGGCACTGGACGAAAGCGTGCGCGGTGGTGCCCGGCCATGCCGCGGAATCGTGCAGCACCAGGAGATAGGCCGCGAACAGGCCGACGAAAAAGATGGGCCGGTGCCGGCTGGCCAGCCATTGCCATCGCATGGATCGTTCCGGGCGCATCGATGCTTGCTGTAGAGGACTGATCATGCCCATGGACGAGGTCGCTGGCTACTTGCCTTGCCGGTGGGAGGCAACGCGATCGTCGGCGATTCGGCGGCAGGGCCGCCGGCCTGCGGCATCGTGCTTCGAGGCGATGCTACAGTTCCGGGTCCTTGGCAAGCGGATGACGCGATGACGAACCCGGCTGCATATCCGATCGGTACTCCCGGCAGCCCCTGGGGCGAGGCCGAGATCGCGTTGTGGCGGTCGCGGCAGGCACGCAAGCGCAGCTACGCGGCGGACGTGCTGGCGGCGGTCGAGCGCCTGCGCCCGCGGTTCGACGTCGTGGAGTACGGCCGCCTGGACTACGCGCCCGACAGCTACCCGCTGTACGCGCTGCGCAGCCGCGGCTGGCGGGACGGGCTGCCGGCGATGCTGGTCACCGGCGGCGTGCACGGCTACGAGACCAGCGGCGTGCACGGCGCGCTGCGGTTCGCCGAGGACCATGCGGCGGACTACGCGGGGCGGGCGAACCTGCTGGTCGTGCCGTGCGTCAGTCCCTGGGGCTACGAGCGCATCCACCGCTGGAATCCCGGTGCGATCGACCCGAACCGCTCGTTCCGCGAGGACAGCCCGGCGCCGGAGTCGGCCGCGCTGCTGCGGCTGGTCGCGCCGCTGCGCGGGCGCGTGCGCATGCACATCGACCTGCACGAGACCACCGACTCGGACGAGACCGAGTTCCGCCCGGCGCTGGCCGCGCGCGACGGCAAGCCGTTCGAGCCGGGCACGATCCCCGACGGCTTCTACCTGGTCGGCGACAGCGAGAACCCGCAGCCGGAATTCCAGCAGGCGGTGATCGCCGCGGTGGCGAAGGTCACCCACATCGCGCCGGCCGACGCCAACGGCGAGATCATCGGCTCGCCGGTGGCGGCGCCCGGCGTCATCAACTACCCGCTGAGGGCGCTGGGGCTGTGCGCGGGCATCACCGGCGCGCCCTACGTCACCACCACCGAGGTCTATCCCGACAGCCCGCGCGCCACGCCGGAGCAGTGCAACGCCGCGCAGGTGGCGGCGGTGCGCGCGGCGATCGACTACGCGCTGGCGCGCGCGCACTGAGCGTCGCCGGCGGGGCGCTTCCGGCCGGCGCCGGGCGAAGCGGGCGACGGAGGACTGCCGCGCTCGCGCCGCGGAGCAGCGACTTCGGACGCCACGTCCGGCCCGCGCCGGGATGGCGCGGGCCGGATTGCGGGCGGGCGAAGCGGAGTCGACGGCCGTGCCGGCGCGCGTTGCCGGGCGCCGCTCAGCGCCGCGCGGCGAGCACGCCGTCCAGCGCGGGCTGCGCCTTGAAGCCGGCCTTTTCCAGCCGGCGCGCCACCTCGCGCGGCACGTCGCGGCCGCTGGTCAGCTTGTTGGGGCTGCCGGTGTAGTGGAACAGGCGGCCGCCGCGGCGCAGCACGCGCGCGAGCTGGTCGTAGAAGGTTTGCGCGTAGAGTTCGCCGGCGATGCCGAAGCGCGGCGGGTCGTGCAGCAGCGCGTCCACCGAGGCGTCCGGCACCTGCGCGATCGCCGCCGACACGTCGGCGTGGACGAGCGCGAGGCGCCCGCCGTGGGCCGGATCGTCCGGGTCCGGCGACCACGGGTTGAGCGTGCGCAGCCACAGCACGTCGGGGTTCTTCTCGAACGAGCGCACCGACGCCGCGCCGGCCTCCAGGCAGCAGACGGCGAAGTAGCCCAGTCCGCCGCAGGTGTCCAGCACCGCCTTGCCGCGCGGCTCGACCAGCGCCACCTTGCGGCGCGCGTCCTCGACCGGCGAGGTCTTCGCGGTGGGCAGCATCTTGATGCCGTCGATCTCGAAGGTGGGCGCGCCCCACGCGGTGGGCACCAGCTTGATCAGCGCGCCGGAGAAGCGTGACGCCGGCGCGAACGCCGCGCCGTCCCAGTAGTGGATCGTGCGGTCCCTCAGCCTGCCCGGATACGGATATTCGCGTCCCTGCCATGTCCAGCACTCCGCGGCGAGCGTCGCCTTGCCGGCCGAGCGGTCCAGGTCCAGCGAGCCGCGCCAGGCGCAGGCGCCCGCGTCGCGCGCGGCGAGCAGGGCCTCGGCGGTGGTGCGGGTCAGCAGCGGGCCGGAGTAGCGCGGCACGGGGGTCTCCTGGCATGGGGCGAAGCCGCCGGCCGACGGCGGGGGAGGGCGCATCGTATCCGCCGGCCGGATGCGGCGGAAACCGGGGCGGCGCGCGTCGCGGACTTCATGCTAGCCTCGGCCGCCCCCTGGTCCGGCGATGTCCCCATGCTGATCGTCCATCACCTGAACAATTCGCGCTCGCAGCGCATCCTGTGGCTGCTCGAGGAACTGGGCGTGCCCTACGAGCTGCGCAAGTACCAGCGCGACCCGAAGACCCTGCTGGCGCCGCCCGAGCTGCGCGCGATCCATCCCCTGGGCAAGTCGCCGGTGGTCGAGGACGGCGGCGCCGTGCTGGCCGAGTCCGGCGCCATCATCGAGTACCTGATCGACCACTACGACACCGGCCGGCTGGCGCCGCTGCAGGGCATGCCCGAGCGGCAGCGCTACACCTACTGGCTGCACTACGCGGAAGGCTCGGCGATGCCGCCGCTGCTGCTGAAGCTGGTGGCCTCGCGCATCGCCACCGCGCCGATGCCGTTCTTCGCGCGGCCGATCGCGCGCAAGATCTCCGCGAAGCTGCAGCGGGACTTCATCGACCCGCAGCTCGCGCTGCACTTTTCCTACGTCGACAACGAGCTGGCCGCCACGGGCTGGTTCGTGGGCGGCGAGTTCAGCGCCGCGGACATCCAGATGAGCTTCCCGCTGGAAGCGGCGCTGGCGCGCAGCGGCATGGCGGAGCGGCTGCCGCACGTCGCCGAGTTCGTCGCGCGCATCCGCGAGCGGCCCGCCTACAAGCGTGCGCTTGAACGCGGCGGCCCGTACGCCTTGCTCGGCTGACGCGGCAGCCGCCGGCACTTGATCCTGCCGGAACGCGCGGCGCATGATCCGTCGCGCGCTTCGGGGCGCCCGCGGGTCCGCGCGAAGGACGGAGTCCACCCACTCGAACACGATCGACGGCACACGTTCCCCGTGCTGGCCTGCTTGCGGACCGCCGGCCTCTGCATGGAGGAATCACGATGTCCCGTCGCGTCCTGCCCGACCATCCCGATCTTGGCCAGCTCCGGCGGCAGGCCAAGGAACTGTTGCGCGCCGCCAGGGCCGGGGACCCCGCCGCCCTCGAACGTTTCCGCATCCTCCCGTCCCTGGCGCGCGCCGCGCCGGACGCATCGGCCGGCACGCCGCTGGCCTTGCACGACGCGCAGGCGGTGATCGCGCGCGAACACGGCTTCCCCTCGTGGAGGGCGCTGGGCGAGCGCGTGGAGGCGCTGGCGCTGGATTCCGGCCAGGCCGTCCGCGCCTTCGTGCACGCCGCGACGGACGGCCGCGGCGACCGCGCGAAGCGCCTGCTGGCGCTGCACCCGCGCCTGCCACTGGCCAGCTTCCACGCCGCGCTGGTGCTGGGGGACGCCGCACGGGTCGAGGCCGCGCTGGCGCGCGATCCGTCGCTGGCGCTCAAGCCCGGCGGCCCGCGCGGCTGGGAGCCGCTGCACTACGTCTGCCATACGTCGCTGCGCGCCGTGGGCCTGGCCGACGACGGCGGGTTGGCCGCCGTCGCCCGGCGGCTGCTCGGGCTTGGCGCCGATCCCCGCCTGCGCTTCCCGTGGCGGCACCACGGCGTGCACCGCCCGCTGCTGTGGGGCGCGATGCTGGCGACGCGCTCGCTGCCGCTGGCCGAAGTGCTGCTGCAGGCCGGCGCCGATCCCAACGACGGCGTGACGCTGCCGCTCCTCGCCAGCGGCGGCGACACGGCCGCGCTCGATTTCCTGTACGCCCACGGCGCCGACCCGGACCAGCGCTGGGCGACCGACGGTTCGGCGGCGCTCTACGCCATCCTGCAGTGGAGCCCGGCGGCGGCCGGCGTGCGCTGGCTGCTGGAGCACGGCGCGGACGCGGACCCGGTCTTCGACGGCAACGGCGAGACGCCCCTGCACGCGGTCGCGCGGCACGGCGACGTGCCGACGGCGGAGCTGCTGGTCGCGCGCGGCGCGGACGTGTCGCGCCGGCGCGCGGACGGACGCACGCCCTACGCGATCGCCGAGCTGAACGGCCACCACGCGCTGGCCGACTGGCTGCTGCGCCGCGGCGCGGCCGCCGAGCTGGCGCCGGTGGACCGCCTGGTCGCCGCGTGCAGCCGCGGCGACCGCGCGGCGGCGGCGGCGATGCTCGCCGCGCAGCCGGCGCTGCGCGGGGCGATCCGCGCCGAACACTACGCCGCCTTGCACCGCGCGGCCGAGCAGGGCGACGTGCCGGCGCTCGAGGCGCTGCTGGCCTGCGGCTTCGATCCCGACCGCGGCGACGAGGACATGGGCAAGACCGCGCTGCACGGCGCCGCGATGGCCGGGCAGGTGGCGGCGGTGCGGACGCTGCTGGCGCACGGCGCCTCGACCGCCGTGCGCGACCGCGAGTTCGGCGCGCCGCCGCTGGTCTGGGCCGCCGAGGGCGCGCGCTCGCAGCCGGGCGGCGGCGCGGACCACGCCGGCGTCGGGCGCCTGCTGCTCGAGGCCGGCTCGCCGCTCGACTGGCGGCCGGGCGGGGAGCCGAGCGCGGCCGTGCTGGACATCCTCGAGGCGTGGCGACGGGCGCGGCCGGCGTGAGGACGCCGCCGCGGCGGGCGGGTCGCCTCACTTCGCCGTCAGGCGCAGGCCGTGCCTGCGGCAGACGTCGATGGCCGGCAGGCGCAGGATGCGGCCGTCGCGGAAACCCACGCGGAAGTCGCGCAGGCAGCCGCCGGCGGGCAGGTCGACGGTGACCGCGTCCAGGCCGCCCTGCAGCGGCCGGCCCAGCTCGATGTCGCGGAAGTCGCCGCTGCCGGCGGGCGCGACGGCGAGCGAGGTCACGCTGTCGAAGCTGGCGTTGACGAGGTCGAAGTGCGGCGGCGCCGTGCGCCCGCCGCCGGGGCGCGGAATGTCGGCGGTGGCGGCGGGCGGCGCGGCGAGGGCGAGCAGCACGATGGCGGGAGCGATGGCGCGGATCGGGGACATGGCGGTTCTCCGGCTGGGGGCGAACCGCGCGCGGCGCGCGGTCGCGGCACGGATCAGGCCGGATCGGGGCGCCCGCGCGGAAGCGTTCCGGGACGAATCGTCGTGGCGCGGCGGCGAATCGTAGCGATGGCGCGCGGCGCTTTTCAGACATGGCGGCGCGCGCCTAGGATGCGGCCATCGACCGTCTGGACGTCCGCGATGAAGGTCCGCCTGGGCAGCACGGAAATCGGCCTGGCCCGCTACCTCGGCCTGTGGAGCGTGGTGGCCCTGGTGTTCGCCGTGCAGGGCTACCTGCGCGACGACCTGAGTGGCCACACGTGGTCGGTCTCCGACTACCTGCGCTGGTCGGCGATCCAGTGGTACACCTGGGCCGCGCTGACGCCGCTGGTGTTCCGGCTGGCGGCGAGCTACCCGGTGCGGGTGCCGCTGCGCCTGCGCGAGCTGTGGATGCCGCTGCTCGCCAGCCTGGGCGTGACCGCGCTGGCGCTGATGATCGGCGCCATGGTGTCCACCTTCTTCGAGCCCAGCGGGCTGGCCGAGCAGTGGCGGCAGTTCGTCGGCCAGCATGCCGCCACCGGCATGCTCACCTGCTGGGCGCTGTTCACGATCCAGCAGGCGATGCGGTTCCGCGAGGAGACGACGCGCCGCGAGCTGGAGGCGAGCCGGCTGGCCGCCGAGCTGGCGCAGTCGCGCCTGCAGGTGCTGCGCACGCAGCTGCAGCCGCACTTCCTGTTCAACACCATGCACGCGATCGCCACCCTGCTGCACGAGGACGTGCCGTCGGCCGAGGACATGCTGCTGCGCCTGAGCGACCTGCTGCGCGCCTTCCTGGAGGACTGCCGCGGCCAGGAGATCACCCTGCGCCAGGAGCTGGTGCTGCTGAACCTGTACCTCGGCATCCAGCGCGCGCGCTTCAAGGACCGCCTCGCCACGCGCATCTACGTCGACCCCGGCACGCTGCGCTGCGCGGTGCCCAGCCTGATCCTGCAGCCGATCGTGGAGAACGCCATCCGCCACGGCATCGGCGCGCGCGTGGGCGAGGACTGCATCGAGGTGGAGAGCCGGCGCGAGGGCGACGCGCTGTGCATCGAGGTGCGCAACCGCAACAGCACGCTGGAGGCCGGGCCTTCGCCTTCGTCCGGGCACGGGATCGGCCTGTCGAACACGGCGCTGCGCCTGCAGGAGCTGTACGGCGACGCCGCCCAGGTGCGCCTGGACATGCTCTGGCCGCAGGGCGTGGCGTGCCGGCTGCGCCTGCCGTTCCGCGAGATCGAGGAGCCGGACGAGGCGCCGGAGGTCGCGTCCGCGTGAGCATCGCGGTGCTGGTGGTGGACGACGAGCCGATCGCGCGCCACGCGATCGTGCGCCTGCTGCGCGACGACCCCGAGGTGGAGCTGCTGGACGAGTGCGGCGACGGCGCGTCCGCCGTGCGGGCGATCCGCGCCCGCTCGCCTGACCTGGTGTTCCTCGACATCCAGATGCCCGCGATGAGCGGCATGGACGTGGTCGCGGCGGTCGGCGCGGAGCGCATGCCGGCCACGGTGTTCGTCACCGCGTTCGAGCAGTACGCGGTGCGCGCGTTCGAGGCCAACGCGGTGGACTACCTGGTCAAGCCGTTCGGCCGCGAGCGCTTCGCCCATGCGCTGGCGCGTGCCAAGGCGCGGCTGGCCGCCGGCGCGGCCGCGGGCACCGCCATGTCCGCGCGCATCGCGCAGGCGCTGGAGGCGCTGCGCCGGCGCGACGACTATTTCGAGCGCATCCCGGTGCGCGTCGACGAGCGCATCGTCTTCGTCGACGTGGACGACATCGTGTGGATCAAGGCCAGCCGCAACACCGTGCTGATCCACCTGTCCGACCGCGTGCACGAGCTGCGCGAGACCCTGGGCGCGCTGGCCGAGCGGCTCGACCCGCGGCGGTTCGCGCGCATCCACCGCTCGGCCATCATCAACGTGCGCCGCGTCCAGGCGATCCATCCGTGGTTCAACGGCTACCACGTCGTCACCATGGACACCGGCCAGAAGCTGCGCATGAGCCGCTACCAGCACGAGACCTTCCTGCGGCTGGTCACGGCGCGGGGCGGCAAGCCGGCGGATTGAGCGCCGCGCGCCCGCGGCCACGCCGGCATGGCGCGCGCGGCGCGACCGATGCCGTGGCCCGGGGCAGGGGACAGCGCGAAACCGCCGCCCTAGGCGCGCAGCAGCGCCAGCGCCTGCTGCCGCGCCGCCGCGCGCAGCGAGCGGCGCAGGGCCGGGTCGTTGGTCGTGCGCGCCAGCACCATGCCGCCCACGCACAGGGACACCATGGTCTCGGCGCGACGCTCGGCGTCGCGCACGCCCTTCAGCGCGGCACAGTAGATATGGCGCATGCCGTGGATCAGATCGGTATAGGCCTGCTGCGGCTTGAGCCCGGCGCGCGCGACGTCGCCGGGCAGGGCGTAGAGCGGGCAGTGCAGGTCGGGGTTTTCCAGTACCTCGTCGCTCAGGTAGATGTCCACCAGCATGCGCGCGAGCCGGCGCGGATCGCCGATCCGCCCGGCGTCGCCGGCGGTGCGGATGGCGAAAGGATTGCAGGTGGCGAAACTGGCCACCGCCTCCGCATATAGCTGGGTCTTGCTGCCGAAGTGATGGTAGAAGGCGCCGCGCGTGAGTCCGGCCTCGGCCATGATGCGGTCGATGGTGACCTGCTCGAAGCCGTGGCGGTTGAACAGCCGCCGCGCGGCATCGACGATGCGCGCGCGGGTGCGCGCCTTGTGTTCGGGCCGATAGGGCATGCGGCGACCTCCTGGCGCAGGTATAGCAGGCGGCGAAAATATGTTCTTTAACATATTCAGCGGCTGCGTAAGCTGCCTCTTCATTCGGCGGGAAGCGCCCGTCTGCGGAGAGCGAAAGCATGAAGATCTATTGGATCAAGGCCCAGGCGCCGCGCCGCGTGCTGGCGCTGGCCAAGCACCTGGGCATCGCGGCGGACTACGAGCAGCTCGATATCGCCGGCCTGAAGCGCCCGGCCTATGCGGCGCTCAACCCCAACCGCAAGGCGCCCACGCTGGTGGACGGCGACTGCGTGCTGTGGGAGTCGGCGGCGATCATGGCTTACCTGTGCATCAAGGCGGGCTCGGACATGTGGCCGGCGCGCGCGCCGGCCGAGCAGGCGCAAGTGCTGCGCTGGCTGTCGTGGAACGACTGCCACTGGCTGCCTGCGGTCGGCCCGTTCTACTACGAGCACGTGATCAAGCCCGCTTTCGGCTTCGGCGTGCCGGACAGGGTGGCGTTGAAGTCGCAGGTGCCCGAGCTGATGAAGCAGGCCGCGGTGCTCGACGGCCAGCTGGAGGGGCGCGAGCATATCGCCTGCGGCCGGCTCACCATCGCCGATTTCCAGCTCGCGTCGATGGCCTGCGACTGGCGCGCGTCCGAGATGCCGCTGGATGGCTTCCCCAACATCGTGCGCTGGCTCGACGGCCTGGCGGCGATCCCCGCCTGGGCCGATCCCTGGCCGGCAACGGCGCAGGCCGCGCCCGCCGGTGCCGCGGCGTAGGGCGGGCGCCGGCACCTGCCGGCGAAGCGGTTGGCGGCTTGAGGCCGTGCCAGGGGCCCGGGCGCGAGGAGCGGCCGGGCATGCGTCACACGGCGGCCCCGCGGCGCGGCGTCCCGGCCGCGCGCGGCGTTAGGATGGGGCGAGGCCAACCGAGGAGCCATTCCATGCCGCCGTTCGTCCGCCGACTCGCCCTGGGCTTCGCCCTGTCCCTCGCCGTCGCCGGCGCGCACGCGGCGACGGACCCGTGGTGGAAGCACGCGGTGATCTACGAGATCTACCCGCGCAGCTTCGGCGACAGCAACGGCGACGGCGTGGGCGACCTGCGCGGCATCGCGCAACACCTGGACTACCTGCAGAAGCTGGGCGTCGACGCGATCTGGATCGCGCCGATGTATCCCTCGCCGCAGGTGGACTTCGGCTACGACATTGCCGACTACGAGGCGGTGGACCCCCAGTACGGCTCGCTGGCCGACTTCGACGCGCTGCTGCGCGAGGCCGGCCGGCGGCACGTCCGCGTGATCCTCGACATGGTGCTCAATCACACCTCGGACAGGCACCCCTGGTTCGTCGAGTCGGCCCGTTCGCGCGACAACCCCAAGGCCGACTGGTACGTCTGGAACGACGGCGTCGACGCGGATGCGCCGGGGGTCACGCCGTTCCAGAAGCGCTTCGAGCACGACGGCAAGGTGCCGCCGAACAACTGGGAGTCGGTGTTCGGCGGCTCCGCGTGGGAGTGGGTGCCGGCCCGCAGGCAGTTCTACTACCACCGCTTCTACCGCCAGCAGCCCGACCTCAACTGGCGCAACCCGGCGGTCGAGCAGGCGATGTTCGGCGCCATGCGCTTCTGGCTGGACCGGGGCGTGGCCGGTTTCCGCCTCGACGCGATCTCCACGCTGTTCGAGGACCCCGCGCTGCGCAACGACCCGCAGCGCCCCGGCACCAACGCGCAGGGCGATCCGAACCTGCATTCCCTGCACAGCGACAACCTGCCCGAGGTGCACGAGGTGATCCGCCGCATGCGCGCGATGGTGGACAGCTACCCGGGCGAGCGCGTGCTGATCGGCGAGACCTACACGCCGGACGTCGCCGAGCTGGACAAGTGGTACGGCGGCGCGCGCCGCGACGAGCTGCACCTGCCGATGAACACGCTGCCCGGCTTCGGCGCGCAGGCCAGGTTCGACGCGGGCTGGTTCCGCAAGGCGCTGGAGGACGCGCAGGACGTGCACGGCCAGCCGCTGATCGTGTTCGACAACCACGACAACCCGCGCTCGATCGACCGCTTCGGCGACGGCCGCCACGACGTGCAGCGGGCCAAGGCCATCGCCACGCTGCTGCTGACCACGCGCGCGGCGGCGCTGACCTACTACGGCGCGCCGCTGGGCATGACCACGGCCACCCCGACGCGCAAGGAGGACGTGCGCGACCCCATCGGCATCACCGGCTGGCCGAAGGAGAAGGGCCGCGACGGCGAGCGCACGCCGATGCAGTGGACGCCGGGGCCGCAGGCGGGCTTCTCGACCAGCCCGCGCACCTGGCTGCCGGTCAACCCCAACCACGTCACGGTCAACGTGCAGACCGAGCTGGCCGAGCCCGGCTCGCTGCTCAACTGGTACCGCACGCTGATCGCGCTGCGGCGCGCGAACCCCGCGCTGCGCGACGGCGCGATGACCTTCCTCGACCGCGCCGACCCCGACGTGCTGGTCTACCGGCGCGAGGGCGCCGAGCCGGTCACCGTGCTGGTCAACTTCAGCGGCGGGCCGCGGCGGGTCGGGGCGGGCCTCGTGCAGGGCGCGGTGCGCACGCTGGCCGCCACCGATCCCGCGCTGGCCAGGGCCACGACGCTGGACGGCGCGACGCTGCCACCGTATGCCTCGTGGGTCGTGGCGCCGAAGCACTAGCTAAAGCGTCAGGCCGCCGGTTGAGTCGCCTCGCGGAGGCGGCCCGCAGGCGGGTCGCGGCCGGCGTTCGCCTGAAGTGGCCGGCGCGATGCCGACCATGTGCACCCGGTGCGTCTTGCCGCTGGGCGGGCGCGCGATCCGGTTCCTTTCGCTTGAACGATCCCCGGCCGGCCATGCGGGGCGTTATTGCCTGTCGGCGGGGCGGGCATGGTTGACGCCCGTCATTTATCTGACTAAAGTCAGGTAATGGACTCGAGGCATCTGCAACAGGTACGCCGCTTCAACCGCGCGGTCACGCGGCGGATCGGCGCGCTGGCCGACGACTACCTCGGCTGCGGGCGCCCGCTGGGCGAGGCGAGGCTGCTGTTCGAGATCGGCCGCGAAGGCGCGGACGTGCGCGACCTGCGCGCGCGCCTGACGCTGGATTCCGGCTACCTCAGCCGGCTGCTGCGCTCGCTGGAGCGGCAGGGGCTGGTGTCCTCGCGCCGCGCCGCCGACGACGGCCGGGTGCGGCGCGCGGTGCTGACGGCGAAGGGGCGCAGCGAGCTGGACGCGCTCGAGCGGCGCTCGCAGGACGCCGCCGCCGCCCTGCTGGCGCCGCTCGGCGAGCGGCAGCGGGAGCGCCTGGTGGCGGCGATGGGCGAGGTGGAGCGGCTCATGCGCGCGGCCGCAGTGACGATCGAGCCGGCCGACCCGGACAGCGCCGACGCCCGTGCGTGCATCGAGACGTACTTCCGCGAGCTGGACGAACGCTTCGAGGGCGGCTTCGACCCTGCGCGAGGTCCCAGCGCCGAACCGGAAGAACTCGTGCCGCCGGCCGGGCTGTTCCTCATCGCGCGCCTGGACGGGCGGCCCGTGGGCTGCGGTGCGCTGAAGCTCCGGGGCAAGGGCATGGGCGAGATCAAGCGCATGTGGGTGGAGCCTGCCTCGCGCGGGCTCGGCATCGCGCAGCGGCTGCTCGATGCGCTCGAGAGGCACGCCGCGGAGGCCGGCGTGAACGTGCTGCGGCTGGATACCCATCGCGCGCTCGACGAGGCCCGCTCGCTGTATGTCCGCAATGGCTATGCGGAGACCGCGCCATACAACGCCAATCCTTATGCCCACCACTGGTTCGAGAAACGCGGGCTGCGGCGGCGTTCGTAGGGTGGCCGGTTGGCCTTGCCACGCCGTGCCGCTCCAGTGAGCGGCATGCGCGGTGCCCGGCGCAGCGGGTGGTGCCGTCGTGTCTCTCCGGTCAAGGCGCGAAGCGAAAGCGCTCCACGCGCCCCACCTTGGCCAGCGCCGCCTGCACCTTGGGCCGTTTGAGCATGGCCTGGCGGAGCGCATCGATCTTCTGTTTCACCGGAGTCATGGGCACGTCCGCATACTCCTGTGCGGCAACCAGGGCGTCGCTGCGCCAGCGGGGATTGTCCAGGCGCTCCACCATCACGTCGGCCGCCGCGTCGATGTCGCCCTGTGCGAGCAGGGCGTTCTGCCAGGTCGCAATCGCATCGATGCGATGCTCGCGCAGGTAGGCCACGGACTTGGCCGCGGCGGCGGCGTCCCCGTTCTGGAGGAAGGCGCGCAGCTTGACGCCTTCCAACTGCATGCGGCCGAAGTCGCTCAGTGGGCCGACCTCGGCCACGGCGTCCAACGCCTTGTCGGGTCGACCGAGGCTGTCGTACAGGCTGGCGAGGTTGATCGCCTGGCTCACGTTCAATTCGCCATTCTCCGGTCGCCGGGTGGCGCGCGCCAGTTGCACGGCGGCTTCGTCCCAGCGGCCCAGTCCCTCCAGCACGTCGCTGCGCGCATTGAGCAGCCAGATGTATTGTTCGTCGAAGTCGAGATAAGGCTTGGCGTCCTGGCTGCCTTGCACTTTTTCGATGGCCTCGTCGGCGAGCGCCAGCGCGCGGCCATACTCGCGGGTGGACAGCAGCAGGTTGATCAGATGCACGCGGGGTTCCAGCAGCCCGGGCGTCGCCTTCATCCGCGTTTGGGCTTCCGCGATTTCGGCGGTCATCAGCCGATCGACGTCGAAGGCTTGCGGGGCGGCCTGGGTGATCGGGTCGAAGCGCTTGTCGACGCGCATGCTGAGCGCGACGCGCGCCGAGCGGATGCGGGTGGCGACGGCCTTCGCCCTGGAGAGGTCGCCCTTGTCGATGAGCAGGCGCGCCAGCTCCCGCCACAGGCCGCTAGGCTCGCCGTCCTCGTCCGTCCACTTGAGATCGAACAGCGCCTGCAGCATGTCCAGCGACTCGGCATCGTTGCCGTGCTTGGCCAGTTCGCGCTGGATGGCGTAGATGGCATTGCTCCGGACGCTCTCCATGGAACCGGGCCATCGGCGTGACAGGGTCGCCACGCAGAGCGCGGCATCGCGGTAGTTGTAGAGGACGAAGGCGGCGCGCAGCCGCGCAGACCAGACCGCGTCGTCCGCTTCGTCGTAGTGGCTGGCCTGCACCAGCAGGCCGTGTGCGGCGTCGTAGCGCCCGTTTTCCAGGGCGATGGTGCCTCCAGGGTGAGCGCGAGGTAGCGCTCCGGTTCCGGCAGGAGCATGAAACCGTCGGAATTGACGATGCTGTCCAGCATCGCGGCTGCCGCGCCGAGCTGGCCCTGCCTGGCCAGGATGGCGCTTTGCACCAGCTTGCCGCGCAGGCTCGCGGCGATATCGGACGAAATGGTCTGCGGCGGCGATTGCGGCGTGATCGAAGCCTGCGCGGCGCCTGCGCCGAGCAGCAGGCCGACCAGGAACCAGATGCTCCTCATACTCCACTCCCCCTGAAATGGCGTGCCTAAGGTGCCTGTTTCCCGCCTTGGATGAAAGGTGTGGAGCGGCGAGTGGCCGCGGCAAGCCGATGACGCCCCGGCAGCGTCGTGGGGACAGGGTCACGCAAGGAGCAGCTTCTTCCGGATTGGGCATCGGCCCGCTCAGCCGGGATAGTCGAGCCTGGGATACCAGTCCGTGCCGCGGCCCTCCGGCGTGCAGTCGAGCACCGTCCACAGCGGCATCAGGTCGGGCGCGCCGCGCGGGTCCTGGCCGGGGTCGGCGGTCTCCGGGCCCATCTCGCCGCTCCAGAAATGGCGGACGCCGCCGCGGCGGGTGAACACGTTGCAGGCGGGGATGTCGCTGCCGTCCTCGGCGACGCCGAAGTAGTCGCGGCTGTAGGCGCCGTCGACGTCCGAGTACAGCCTGAGGTGGCGCCAGCCGCGCTCGCGCTTGAAGTCGAGCAGCCGCGCGAGCGGCGAGCGCGCCACCACCGCCAGCGCCGCGCGCTGGCCGATGTCGCGCGCCTCGCCGTCCCAGGCGGAGAGCAGCGAGGTGCACATCGGGCAGGGACGCGCGCGCTGCGGGCCGAACATGTAGCTGTAGACCACCAGGGTCGGCTTGTCGCCGAACAGGCCGGCGAGATCGACCTCGCCGTGCTCGCCCTGGAAGCGGTAGCGTCCGCCGACCTCGCCGCCGGGCGGCAGCGCGCGGCGCTGTTCGGCGACGCGCTCGATGTGGCGGCGCAGCTCGATCTCCTCGGCGAGCAGGGCCTGGCGCGCGCGGCGGTATGCCGCGCTTTCGTTGGGGAAGCGCGTGCGGTTGCGCGCGGCGAGTTCGGCGGCGGGAACGAGGGCGGGGGCTTGGGTCATGGCCGGTCTCCGGGTGGGATCAATCGCGGTCGGGCGCGCCGAGCGGGAAGCAGCGGCGGTAGGGCCGCGCCTCGTCCACCGCGCGGGCGAACGAGGGACGCGCCAGCAACCGCTCGCGGTAGGCGCGCACGTGGCGGAAGGACGGGTCGATGGGGTGGGTCCAGTCGGCATAGAACAGGAACGGCGCGGCGCCGCAGTCGGCCAGGCTGAAGGCATGGCCGGCCGCCCACTCGCGGCCGGCCATGTGGCGGTCGAGCCAGGCGTAGGCGGTCTCGAGCATGGCCCTGGCCTCCGCCACGCCGCGAGGGTCGCGCTCGGCTTCCGGGCGCAGGCGGTCGAACACCACCTTCTGCTGCGGCGTGGAGACGTAGTTGTCGAAGAAGCGGTCGAGCATGCGCACCTCCAGCGCCGCCCGCGGGTCGAACGGGATCAGCCGCACGGGGCCCGGATAGGCCTGGTCCAGGTACTCGACGATGCAGCTGGCCTCGAGCACCGTGCGGCCGCCGTCGGCCAGCACCGGAAAGCGCTTCATCGGCCACAGCGCGGCCAGTTCCTCGTTGGCGGCGGGGTCTTCCAGCGAGCGGTAGTCGAACGGCGTGCCGTTCTCGTACAGCGCCACCAGCGCCTTCTGGCTGTAGGAGGAGAACGGGTGGGCGTAGAGCCTGGGCAACTGCGGCATCGAGGTGTCCTTCGGTGGAGGGGTTCCCATGGACGACGAACGGCCGCCGGCGGAATCGACAACCGGGTCGCCCGCCATTCGCGGCCGCTATCGATTCCGCCCGCGCCGGTTCGTCGCGCCGATGAAGCGCGCCGGGCGGCGGTTTCCCGGAGCGGAGCGCGGGAAGGCGCCTTCGCCGGAAACGGCGGCGGCCTGCGTTCCGCTATGCTCCCGGCCATGCCGGCACGGACAGGGAGGCGGTGATGGGAACGGGCTTGCGTTGGGCGGCACTGGCCGCCGCCGTCTTCATGCTGGGCGCGTGCGCCACGCATCCGGCTGCGCCGCCGAAGTCGGGCGATGCCGGGCCGGCGGAAGAACGCCCGGACCCCGACGTGCAGCGCGTGGTCGACGGCGTGCGGATGATCCAGCAGGGGCATATCCAGGCGGCCATCGACGGCCCGTTCGACGAGGTTGCCCGGCGCTACGAGGCGCAGTACGGCGCCAGCAAGGAGAAGATCTTCAGCGCCCGCGGCACCGCCGACGCGCTGCTGTACGCCAGCCTGGCGGTGAGCGCGAAGCCGCCGTTCTCGGCGCGGGTGCTGGGGCCGGCCTGGGCGATGGCCTACTGGGGGCGCGGCTACGCCTACAACGAGATGGCGCGCTACGACGACGCCATCGTCGAGCTGCGCAAGGCGCTCGCGCTGGCGCCGATGGACAGCCAGTACAAGATCGAGCTGGCCTACGCCTACCAGCAGAAGCGCCAGTGGGACGAATCGCTGGCGCTGTACAAGGACGCCGAGGCCAATGCCGACCTCACCACCGCCGACGTGCCGGAGATCAAGTGCAAGGCGCTGCGCGGGCAGGGCTACGACCTGGTGGAGCTGCACCGCTACGAGGAGGCCCGGGCGGCCTATCGCGCCTGCCTCAAGCTGGTGCCGGACGAGCCGCGCTCGCTCGGCGAGCTGAAGTACATCGACGCGGTGCAGGCGAAGGGGAAGTAGCCCCGCGGGGCCACGGCGGTCAGCGTCCCGCGCGGCGGCGGCGCCAGTGCTTCCAGCGGAGCTCGGCCAGCACCAGCGCGCGCCGGATCGGCCGGCGCAGCGGCGGCAGGTCCTGCGCGAGCAGCAGCAGGCCCAGCGGCAGCATCCACAGCCCCAGCACCGGCAGGAAGCTCAGCAGGCCCGCGGCCACCAGCAGCAGTCCGACCAGCGCGCGCAGCGAGCGGGCCGACGGTTCGCGCAGGCGGCGGAAGCCGCGCGCCATCCAGCCCGGCAGGCGTCGTTCCAGGCGGTCGAGCCGGCGGTGCAGGCGTTCCTCGTCTTTGTTCTTGCCCATCCGTGCCACGAATAGCACGAAGCGCTCCGTCGCGTAACGGCCACAGGCAACGGCGGGCCGTTTTTGCCGGGCGGAAATCGATGCCCGCTTGTGCCGTCCGCGCTGCTGCGCCATCGTTGCGCGCCAAGGGGGAATGTCCATGGATGCAGATATCGGGGGCCGCGGCGCGGCCGTGGAGATCGCCGGTTTCTGGCGGCGGCTCGTGGCGCTGGCGGTGGACCTGTTCCTGCTCGGCGTGGCGGGCATGATCGTGGGCGGGCTGCTGTTCGACGCGCTCGCGCGCATGGGCGGCTATGCGCGGCTGCCGGGCTTCGCGCTCGCGCTGCTCTACTTCGGCCTGTGCAACAGCCGCCTCCGCGGCGGGCAGACCGTCGGCAAGATGCTGCTCGGCATCCGCGTGGTCGACCGCGCCGGGGCGCCGCTTTCCGTGCCGCGCGCGATGCTGCGCTACGCGGTGCTGGGCGTACCGTGCTTCCTCAACGGCGCTCCCGTCCTGGGGCCCGACGCGCCGCTGCCGCTCGACGCGCTGCTGTCGCTGCTCGTGTTCGGCGGCCTGCTGGGCACCGCGTACCTGTACGTCTTCAACCGGCGCACGCGCCAGACGCTGCACGACCTGGCGGTGGGCTCCTGCGTGGTGCGCGCCGAACCGGGAGAGACGAGGCCGGTCGCCGCGGTCTGGCGCGGGCACTACGTGGTGCTGGGACTGCTGGCGGTGCTCGCCCTCGGTTTGCCGCTCGCGCTCCACCGGCTGGCCGGCGGCGACGCCTTCGCCGGGATGCTGCCGGCCTACCGGACGCTGTCGCGCGAGCCGCACGTGCTGAACGCGCTGGTGATGCGCGGGTCGGCCTCGTTCAACGGCACCGGGAGTCGCTACCTGCAGGCCAGCCTGCGGCTCGACGCGCCGCTGCTCGACGACGCCGGCCTGGCCCGGCGCGCCGCCGGGGTGCTGGCCGCCAGCGACGACGGCCGCGCCGAGGATGCCTTCGTGGTGATCCTGGTGTACGGCTACGACATGGGCATCGCCCACGGCTGGAAATACCGCAGCTACACCTACCGGCCGGACGAGCTGCGGTAGCGGTCGCGCTCAGCCGGCGAGCGCGCGGCGCAGCTCCTGCAGGGCGGGCAGCAGGCGCTCCGGCTCGCGCAGCGCCCGGCGCGCCTGGCCGACGGCCTGGCGCGCGCGGCCGGGCGTGGCGCCCTGCTCGATCAGGCGCACGGCGTCGGCCCGGCAGGCCGCCAGCGCGTCCGCCCAGTCGGCCGGCTGCCGGCGGCGCAAGCGGCGCGTCAGCAGGCGGGCGGAGCGGAACGGCCGCGCCGCCTGCTGCAGCCGTTCCAGCGCGGCCACGAAGCCCGCGGGGCTTCGGGACGCCGTCGCGGGATCGAGCGCCTCGGCGAGCGCCGCGAGCGCGTCGGCCAGCCGCCGTCGCAGCATGTCGGTCGAACGCACCGGCAGCACGAACCACGCGGCGGCCACGCCGATCAGCGCGCCGATCACGATTTCCTCCAGGCGCTGCCACAGCAGCGCCGCGGACGGCGCGCCGGCGAAGCCCTGCAGCAGCGCCAGCGCCAGCGTCACGAACAAGGCCCACCAGGCGTAGCCCAGCGGGCGCAGCCAGACGCCGAGGAACAGGGCCGCGAGGATCAGCGCGGCGGTCGGCCAGCCCGCGCCGGCGTGCAGGCTGAGCGTAAGCGCCAGCACCGTGCCCGCCGCCGCGCCCAGCACGCGCAGGCCGCTCTTGTGCGCCACGTCCAGGCGGCCGCGGTTGCCGCTGTTGACGATGAAGGCGGTGAGCACGATCCACGACCAGCGCTCGGCGAAGCACAGGTAGCCCACCGCGAAGGAAGCCGCCAGCGCCACCGCCATCTGGATCGCCATGCGCGTGCTGGCCGCCGGGCGCAGCGTGCCTTCGCGCGCGGCGGCGGGCGCGGGCTCCGGCGGCCGCACGCGCGGCAGCAGGCGCAGCCGGCGCGCGAGGGCATGGCACAGCGACACCCACAGCAGCGCCAGCAGCGCGACCGCCACCGGCGCCAGCGGCGCGGGCAGGAGGCCGCCCGGTTCCGCGCGCACGTGCGGCACGGTGAGCAGGGTGACGAAGGGCAGCGCGACCAGCGCGCCGGCGCGGCGCGCCAACGGCCCGAAGCGGCGCAGCCAGACCGGCACCGACATGCCCGCGACGAAGGCCGCCGCGCCGAGCCACGGCGCGTGCCGCAGCAGCAGGCCGACGCCGACCGCGACGAGGCCGACCAGCGGCAGCGCCAGCGCGGCCTCCAGGCGCCCGCGCAGGTCGCGGTCGAGCTGGCTGCGCGAGAGCGAGAGGCTCAGCACCACCGCCAGCACCGCCGGCCCGCGCCCCGGCGCGAGCGGCAGCGTGCAGAGCAGGGTGGCGAGCGCGGCCAGCATGGTCGTCACCGCCTCGGCCAGCGGCAGCCGCAGCGCGGCCGCGGTGGCGCGCGCCGCGCCCAGCCATGCGGAAAGTCCAGGCTTCATGCGCGTCACCGGAGAGGAGGGCGCGGCGATTGTAGGCCCGGAGCGGGCGACGGGCTTCCGGCCAACGGCCCGGTCCATCGAGAATCCGTCCGTGCCTTGCGGAGAGCCGCCGATGTTCCGCTTCCCGTCCGTCCCGCCGCCGTTGGATGCCGGTGTGGCCCGCGCTCGCGGGATGGGCCGGAGGGACGCACCCTTCGGCACGGCGCGCGCCCGATGCGGGGCGAGTGCGCGCGCCGCGGTTGCCAGAGCCAGCGTGGCCGCGGCGGGCCGGCTTCGGAGGGACTAGTGCATGCTGTTCTCGGATCGGGCGAACGGGCCGGCCGAAACCATCGTCGCCGAGCTGCGCGACTACCCGGAATGGCGCCGCGGCCGCACGCGCTACGGCATCTGGATGATCCCGGTGGAGGAGCCGGCGCTGCTCGCCTACCTGCGCGACGCGCGGCGGCGCCTGGCCGACCTGCTGCATCCGTGTCCCCGGCGGCAGCCGCACCTGACGCTGTTCGTCTGCGGCTTCGAGAGCGCGGCGCGCGTGGCGGACGACGATTTCACCCCGGCGCAGCTGCGGCGGCAGATCGACCTGCTCGGCCGCGACGACGGCGCCGCCGGCGCGTTGCCGCTCGGCCGGCCGGACAGCTTCGCCAGCGCCGCCTTCGTGCCGGTCGGCGACCCGGAGGGCCGGCTCGCCGGCTGGCGCGCCCGGCTGGCGCGGGCGGCGCGCGAGGTGAGGCGGGCGCCCTACGTGCCGCACATCACGCTCGGCCTGTACCGGCGCCGGGTGGACGCCGCCACCGTCCGCGCGCGGCTGGCCGGGCTGGAGGCGCCGCCGGTCCCGCTGCCGGTCGGGGAGCTGCACTACGCCACCTACGAGGCGCGCGTGCCGCAGGGGGCGCTGTCGAGCCGCTGCCGCCTGCGCCTGCGCGGCGGCTGAACGGCGCGTGGGCGCTGGAATCCGTCCGCGACGCCCCCAGATTCCCTTTCGTGGGATGGCAGCGCGCCCTTCGCGCGGGCTTTCGCCGCCACCCGCTATCTTTCGTCCCAGGCATCACGCGGCAGCGGAGGGTTCCATGGCAACCGGTTGGGCAGGCGACGGCGCCGTGCAGGACCAGATCGACGCCACGGTCAACGACGCCGTGCAGCGGGCGCGCCGGCAGCTCAAGCAGGGACCGGGCCTGACGCACTGCGAGGAATGCGGCGCGGCCATCCCCGCGGCGCGGCGCAAGGCCGTGCCCGGCGTGCGCCTGTGCGTGGCCTGCCAGGAGGCGCACGACGCCGAGCAGCGCGGCGCCAGCCTGTACAACCGCCGCGGCAGCAAGGACAGCCAGTTGCGCTGAGGCCGGGACGCGCGGCTCGCGCCGAAGGCGGGCGGAGCAGGCGGTGCCTTCGCCGGCCGGCATGGCGGGGCCTTCGTCCGCGCGGCCGCGCTATCCTGCGCGCTCGTCCATGGCCGGGGTGCGATCCATGCGTGTCGAGGCGACGGAGGCGGAGGGCGCGGGCGACAGGTGGCTGCGGCGCTGGCGAATCCTGACCCGCCGCAACCCTTCGGCGCTGCTGCTGCTGGTCCAGCTGCTCTGCGTGCTGCTGTACCCGCTGGTGGAGGACCTGCGCGCCGCCAACACGGTGCTTGGCGTGGCCGGCGTGCTGATCCTGCTGCTGGCCCTGCGCATGATCCGCCATACCCGCGGCCGCCTGGCCACGGGCATCGCCCTCGCGGCGGCGGCGGTGGCGCTCAACGCCGGCTACCTGATCGGCGGCTACGCCGGCCTGCTGCCGTGGCAGGCGGCGATGGAGGCGGTGTTCTATTTCTACGCGGCGGCCTGCCTGGTCGGCTACATGCTGGCCGACCGGCGCGCCAGCACCGACGAGCTGTTCGCCGCGGGCGCCACCTTCACGCTGCTGGTATGGGCGTTCACCTACGTGCTGGCGTTGTGCCAGGCGCTGCAGCCCAGCGCGTTCACCGCCACCCAGGCCGGCACGCCGCGCGGCTGGACCGACCTGATGTTCCTCAGCTTCGCGCTGCTCTCCAGCACCGGCATCGGCGACGTGGTGCCGCTGTCCGGCCTCGCCCGCGCGGTGGCCGACGTCGAGATGCTCACCGGGGTGATGTACCTGGCGCTGGTGGTGTCGCGGCTGATCGGCCTGGCGGTGGCGCAGAAGGGCGACTAGCGCGTCGCGCCCCGCGGGCGATTGGCCGCATGCCCATGGCGCAGGACGCCCCGTTCGTGGCCCGGGCCGCGTCCCGCAGCGTCGAGCCACCCATCGCGCACCGGCCGGCCGCCCGGGACCAAGGCGGGATATGATCGACAGGCGTGGCCGGCGGGACCGGCCAGCGAGCGGCTGCCGGCCGTCACCCGGCGGCCGCTTCCAGATGCCAAGGGGGAATGCCATGTCGGACGTGATCGATTTTCTGGAGCGCATGGGCCAGGACGCGCAGCTGCGCGACGCCTCGCCCGAGGAAATGGCGCAGGCGATGGAAGAGGCGGGGCTGGAACCGGCCGTGCGGTCGGCGATCCTGGACGGGAGAGCGGGCCGCCTGCAGGACCTGCTGGGCCAGGGCGCGCATTTCTCCATCCTGATGCCGGGGGAGGAAGAAGAAGAGGAAGAGCAGGAAGACGAGGACGAGGAGCGCGAGCAGGAAGGCGACGAGCAGCTGGCTGCGTCGCATGGCGTCCGCGCATCCGCCGCCTGACATCCATGTCCAGGCCCGGCAGCATGCGCCGAAGATGCCTGGCGGCGGGCATGTTCCTCGGCCTGGCCATGGGCGCGGCCGCGACGGACGCGCCCATGGCCGGCGGCGAGGCGGCGTCGCTGCAGCGCGCCGACCGCATCAAGACGTCGAACCATGCCGAGTTCGTGCAGATCCTGCACCGCCTGGAGCAGGAGAGGGCGCGGCTGCCGCCGGAGCAGCAGAGCTACCTGCGCTACCTCGAAGCCTGGCAGGTCGCCTACGCCGGCGACTACGAAAGGGCCAGCTCGCAGCTCGGCGCGGTCATCGGCCAGTCCGACGATCCCGTGCTGCGGGTCCGGGCCCTGGCCACGCTGGTCAACATTCTCGGCGTCGGCCACCGCTACGAGGAGGCCTTCGCCCGGATGAGCCAGATGCTGGAGCAGCTGCCGCGGATCGACGACAAGGCGGTGCGCTACCAGGCGCTGGGCGAGGCGGCGCAACTGCTCATCGCGGCGGGCCAGTACGAGCTGGCGGTGGGCTACGCCGACCAGATGCTGGCGGACCTTCCTCCCGGCGAAAGCGCCTGCAAGGCGATGTTTTTCAAGCTCCATGCCCGCTATCGCAGCGGCGAGGCGCGCGAGCCCGACGCGGTGTTCCAGGAAGGCGTCGACACCTGCGTCAAGGCGGGCGAGATCCTGGTCGCCAACGCCATGCGCGCGGACGTGGCGGCCCTGGACATGAGGCGCGGGCGCGTCGCGGACGCCATCGCGCTGCTGGAGAAGAACTACGCCGACGTCCGGCGCGACCAGTACCCCAGCCTGACCGCGCAGGTCGACGGCCTGCTGGCGCAGGCCTACTGGACGCAGGGGAACGTCGAGAAGTCGGAGCACTTCGCGCACGCCGTCATCGACAACGGCATCAAGGGGGAATACACCGAGCCGCTGAGCCAGGCCTACGAGGTGCTCTACCGGATCGCCCGCCAGCGCGGCGATTTCCCCGCGGCGCTGGCCTGGCACGAGAAATACATGGCGGCCGACAAGGGCTACCTGGACGACGTCGGCGCCAGGACGCTGGCCTACCAGATGGTGCGCCAGCAGGTGCAGGCGCGGAAGGAGCAGGTCGACGCGCTGAACAAGCAGAACCAGATCCTGCAGCTGCAGCAGGCGCTGGACCGCAAGGCGGTGGAGACCAGCCGCCTGTACATCGTCCTGCTGCTGACCGTGCTGGGCTTCATCGCGCTCTGGCTGTACCGGCTCAAGCGCTCGCAGCTGCGCTTCATGCGGCTGGCGCGCCGCGACGGCCTGACCGGCATCTACAACCGCCAGCACTTCGTGGCCGAGGCCGAGCAGGCGCTGGCCTATGCCAGGCGCTCCGCGCGCGGCGCCAGCCTGGTCCTGCTCGACCTGGACCATTTCAAGCAGATCAACGACAGCCATGGCCACGCGGTGGGCGACCAGGTGCTCAAGCAGGCCGTGGCGGTGTGCCAGCAGCACCTGCGCTCCACCGACATCTTCGGCCGCCTGGGCGGCGAGGAGTTCGGCATCCTGCTGCCCGAGTGCCCGATCGACCAGGTGCTGGCGCGGGCCGAGCGGATCCGCCGCGAGATCGAGGCGCTCTCCGGCGACGGCCACGATTCCGTGGTGACCGCCAGCCTGGGCGTGGCCTCCACCGCCCGCTCCGGCTACGAGCTGCGCCAGCTGCTGGTGGACGCGGACGCCGCGCTCTACCGGGCCAAGCGCGCCGGGCGCAACCGCGTCGTCTCCGGCCATGCGGATGCGGAGGATTGCGCCGCCGCCGGCTGAGCCGCGCCGGCGCCCGGGCATGGCGATTTCCCGCCGGCTTGCGTACCCTTCGAGAACCGTGGCTGGTTTTTT